>LLBZ010019026.1_pt4 | contig 13175 bp, 13 predicted proteins | sample 1489421 | NCBI WGS metagenome assembly LLBZ01 (sample SAMN04092657, study PRJNA295927) | soil metagenome | biome: Soil prokaryotic community; feature: Bulk soil; isolation source: soil from tomato rhizosphere | host: tomato cultivar Moneymaker | place: South Korea | collected 2011-11-01 | reverse complement strand
ACCTCACCCAGAACTGCCTTTTCGTGCAGTTCTGACCTCTCCTCCAAAGGAGAGGTGAATTGGACACCCCGAGGCAGAGCCGTCGGGGAATTATTTAGATTAAAAAAATAAAAAGATGAAACTATCAGAAGTAAAATCAGCATTAAAAGAATTAGAAACCATAGGTTTTCAATTGCCAAACGGAACTTTAGTACCTAGCCACTTTCACGTCACAGAAGTTGGTAAAGTCACAAAACATTTTATTGATTGTGGTGGCACTGTAAGAAATGAAGAAGTGGTAAACTTTCAACTTTGGAATGCCAACGACTATAGCCACAGATTGCATCCAGAAAAGCTCATCCACATCATAGAATTGTCTGAAAAGGTTTTAGGTTTGGAAGATGTAGAAATAGAAGTGGAGTTTCAAGGCGAAACCATACAAAAATTTGGATTGGATTTCGACGGTAAAAATTTCTTGTTGACATCTAAACAAACCGATTGCTTGGCAAAAGACAAATGCGGAGTTCCTACAGAAAAAACAAAAGTAAAATTAGCTGATTTGAACAATGAACCTTGTTGTTCGCCAGATGGAAATTGTTGCTAACAATAAAACAAACGTTAAGAAATGACAACAACACAATCAACCTTATTTTCAGGAATAGAAAAATTAATCAAGGAATTAAATCCCCAAACTATTACAGAGGAACGTAAAGCTGTTTTACAACCGCTAGCTGATTTTATTCAGTCAAAAGTTTCAAATGGACAGGACATTCGAATCAACTTTATCTGTACCCACAATTCACGAAGGAGTCATTTGTCACAAGTTTGGGCACAAACAATGGCTAACTACTTTAATATTAAAAATGTGTTTTGTTATTCAGGTGGCACAGAAGCTACGGCACTTTTCCCAATGGCGGCAAAAACGTTGCAAAATTCAGGTTTTGAAGTCAAAACGATTTCAGAAGGCAACAACCCTGTTTACAGTATTAAATACGCTAAAAACGAGCATCCTATTATTGGATTTTCAAAAAAACTGGATGATGATTTTAATCCGAAATCTGGATTTGCAGCTATTATGACCTGTGATTCAGCAAATGAAGCATGTCCGTTTGTTCCAGGAGCAGAGAAACGTATTCCTATAACTTTTGAAGACCCAAAAGCATTTGACAACACGCCACGACAGGCTGAAAAATACAATGAAAGAAGTCTGCAAATTGCAACTGAATTATTTTACGTTTTCTCTCAAATCAATTCATAAAAAATGGCAACAAAAAAATTAAGTTTCCTTGACAGAAATCTGACTTTATGGATATTTGTCGCCATGGCTATTGGGGTTGGACTGGGATATTTTATCCCTACATTTCCCAACATCATAAATTCGTTTAGTAGCGGAACAACGAATATTCCCATTGCAATCGGCTTAATATTAATGATGTATCCTCCCTTGGCAAAGGTTAACTATTCTCTGTTGCCGAAAGTTTTCAGAAACACAAAAATCCTTTCGATTTCACTTATTCTAAATTGGATAATTGGCCCTGTTTTAATGTTTGTATTAGCTATTACATTTTTACGTGACTATCCCGAATATATGGTTGGACTCATTTTAATTGGTTTGGCTCGTTGCATTGCAATGGTTTTGGTATGGAACGACCTTGCTGAAGGCAGTAGCGAATATGGTGCAGGATTGGTTGCTTTGAACAGTATTTTTCAAGTGTTTGCATATAGTTTTTATGCATGGATTTTTATTACCGTTCTTCCTCCCTATTTCGGATTTGAAGGTGCTATTGTGGATATTTCAATCAGTACAATTGCAGAAAGTGTCGCTATTTATTTAGGGATTCCTTTCGTAATGGGAATATTGAGCAGGCTCATTTTAGTGAGGCTAAAAGGTGAGGCATGGTACACTAAGAAATTCATTCCAACCATATCACCAATGACCTTGATTGCCCTTTTATTTACCATTGTGGTTATGTTTTCACTGAAGGGAGAATTAATCGTTGAAATCCCAATGGATGTATTGATTATTGCTATTCCTTTGCTTATCTATTTTAGCCTCATGTTCATTATTGGGTTTTTCTTTACCAAAGCAATGGGAGCGGAATACGACAAGACAGCTTCAGTTGCTTTTACAGCAGCAGGAAATAATTTTGAATTGGCCATTGCAGTTGCCATTGCAGTTTTCGGACTGAATTCCGGACAAGCATTTGCTGGAGTCATTGGTCCATTAGTTGAAGTTCCCGCATTGATTTTATTGGTTCGAGTGTCGTTTTGGTTGAAGAAAAAGTATTATGCAAAACCAATATTATAAAATAATATGGAGTGAACACCAATAACATTTTTTAAATTTTGGGACTTCGACAAGCTCCTTTAGATTTAAAAAAGAGAAAGGAAATGGCATTAAAACAGCCTGTCAAGCTGAGCCCGTCGAAGCTATCTGAAAGAAGTGGCAGTAATGGACTTCGACAAGCTCAGTCTGACAAACTAAACGTCATTTTATAATGCTTTTTTTAGAATAAAAAGATATCTCATTTTACTTCTTTCTGTCAATAACATAATTCACCATCAATACTAGTGAACTTTTATAATCAGATTCTGGATAGGTTTGAAGAATTTGTAGTGCCTCTTCTTGAAATTGCTTCATTTTAGTGATGGCATAATCTAAACCACCATTGTTTTTAACAAAAGCTATCACTTCCTTAACACGTTTTGTGTCTTTATTATGGTTTTTTATGGAATTGATCAACCACTTTTTATCTTTTTTATCGGCTTGATTTAGCACATAAATTAAAGGCAAAGTCATTTTTTGCTCTTTAATATCAATACCCGTTGGTTTCCCTATTTGGTCGTCACTATAATCGAATAAATCATCTTTTATTTGAAATGCCATACCTATAAGCTCTCCAAACTTACGCATAGATTCTACATGAAGCGACTCTGGTTTTACAGAAGCAGCGCCCAAACTACAACACGCAGCGATTAAAGTGGCTGTTTTTTGACGTATAATTTCATAATAAACAGCTTCTGTAATATCAAGTTTACGGGCTTTTTCAATTTGAAGCAATTCGCCTTCGCTCATTTCACGTACCGCAATAGAGATGATTTTAAGTAAATCAAAATCGCTATTATCAATACTTAAAAGCAACCCTTTTGACAATAGATAATCGCCAATTAAAACGGCTATTTTGTTCTTCCAAAGGGCATTTACAGAGAAAAATCCGCGGCGGCGATTGCTGTCATCTACCACGTCATCATGTACCAAAGTAGCCGTGTGGATGAGCTCAATAACCGAAGCACCTCTGTAGGTACGCTCGCTTACTTCTCCGTTCGATACCATTTTTGCCACCAAAAACACAAACATGGGACGCATTTGCTTGCCTTTTCGGTTTACTATATAAGTTGTAATTCTGTTAAGTAAAGCCACTTTACTAGACATTGAAAGCAAGAACTTTTGCTCGAAAAGGTCCATTTCAAAGGCTATGGGTTGTTTTATTTGCTCTACTATTTTCATTCAGAGTTTAAATATACTATTTCAAATGAATTAATTAAAAAGTTTACTATTGAATTCATTATTTAGCGAGTAGGTCTAACCTTAACACATATAACAAAATACCTTTTAACTTTTATTTGCTAATTGTCCGCATGCCGCATCAATGTCCTTACCTCTACTTCGGCGCACATTCACTACAATTCTGTTTTTTTCTAAGTTAGCAATATAATTTTCCAGTGCTTCGTTTGATGCTTGTTGGAACTCACCATCATCAATAGGATTGTATTCAATAATATTGACTTTACAGGGCACATATTTACAGAATTTCACAAAAGCATCAATATCTTTTTGTGTATCGTTAATGCCTTTCCAAACCACGTATTCATAACTTATTTTACGCTTGGTTTTAGCATACCAATATTCTAAAGCTTCTCGTAAATCGTCTAACGGAAAATTTTCATTAAAAGGCATAATGGTGGTTCTAACCGCATCGATAGCTGAATGCAACGAGACCGCTAAATTAAATTTCACGGCATCATCTGCCATCTTTTTTATCATTTTAGGCACGCCCGATGTTGAAACGGTTATACGTTTTGGCGACATTCCCAAACCTTCGGGAGATGTAATCTTATCGATGGCTTTAATAACGTTATTATAATTCATAAGTGGTTCACCCATACCCATAAATACGATATTACTTAATGGTCGATTGAAATACAATTTACTTTCGTTATCGATGGCAACTACTTGATCGTAAATTTCATCGGGGTTTAAATTACGCATACGTTTTAACCGCGCTGTGGCACAAAACCTACAATCTAAGCTACAGCCTACTTGACTTGACACACATGCCGTTGTTCTGGTTGCTGTTGGAATTAAGACAGACTCTACAATTAAGCCATCATGCAAACGCACTGCATTTTTAACCGTGCCATCGCTACTACGCTGCATAGTATCGACTTTTATATGGTTGATAACAAAATTATCTTCCAGCATTTGACGGGTTTCTTTGGAAACATTCGTCATATCATCAAATGTATGCGCTCCTTTTTGCCACAACCATTCATAAACCTGATTCCCTCGAAAGGCTTTATCACCTTGTTTTTCGAAGAACTCACGAAGTTGTTCTTTGCTCAATGCGCGAATATCTTTTTTAGTTGTTGCCATAAGTGATGCAAAAATAGGGAAAATATCCTCCCTTAATCCCTCCAAAGGAGGGAAACTCTTTGTTTAACGATTTAAGATTTTTTATTTTCACGTTTCACGATTCATGTCTCACGATTAACGAGTAACGAGTAACGATTGACGATTTATGAATTGTAGTTGTGATTTGCATTAGCGATTGAGGCATTGTTGGAGCTCTCCCGATTTTTCCATCGGGAAACGACTGCCGAAAACGCGACCGCTTCTCCTGAACCCAGACGAAGTGTGCCCTAATACCTAAAAATTACTTAGAATGCTTTTTTAATGGATTCCTGCTTTCGCAGGAATAAAAAAGCCTTGAATTAACAAGGCTTTTTAGAATTTATATGATTAACATGGCATCGCCATAACTGTAGAATTTATACTTTTCTTTTACGGCTTCTTCGTAAGCTTTTTTAATAAAATCATGGCCTGCAAATGCCGAAACCATCATCAACAAGGTTGATTTTGGCGTATGAAAGTTAGTAATCATGCAGTTAGCGATACTAAAATCGTAAGGAGGAAAAATGAATTTGTTTGTCCATCCATCAACTTCATTTAATCGTCCGCCTGATGAGACCGAACTTTCTATAGCACGCATTGCTGTAGTACCTACCGCACAAACACGTTTTTTATTTTGGATACCTTTATTTACTATTTCTACTGCTTTTTCATCTATTTTAAGCTCTTCACTATCCATTTTGTGCTTAGAAAGATCTTCAACTTCAACTGGATTAAAAGTTCCTAAACCAACATGCAACGTCACCTCAGCAAATTTAACACCTTTAATTTCTAAACGTTTTAATAGATGTTTTGAAAAATGAAGTCCGGCAGTTGGAGCTGCTACAGCACCTTCATTTTTAGCATAAATGGTTTGGTAACGTTCTTCATCTTCGGGTTGCACTTCTCTTTTTATGTATTTCGGAAGTGGTGTTTCACCTAATTCGTTTAATTTTCTACGGAATTCCTTATAAGATCCATCATATAAAAAACGTAATGTACGACCACGAGATGTCGTGTTATCAATAACTTCTGCTACTAATGTATCGTCGTCACCAAAGTATAGTTTATTACCAATTCTTATTTTACGTGCAGGATCAACCAACACATCCCAAAGGCGTTGTTCTTCGTTTAACTCTCTTAATAAAAACACCTCGATTCTGGCCCCTGTTTTTTCTTTATTACCGTATAATCTAGCAGGAAATACTTTAGTGTTATTTAGAATTAAAACATCATCTTCATCAAAATAGTTGATAATATCTTTAAACATTTTATGTTCGATGGTTTGCTTTTTTCTATCTAAAACCATTAAACGAGATTCATCTCTATTTTCTGCTGGATATTCTGCTAATAATTCTTCTGGTAAATTAAAACCAAAGTGTGATAATTTCATTTAAAATAAAGTTTAAAAGTTTAAAAGTTTAAAAGTTTAAAGTTTTTGCTTTAGCTTTTAAAAATCAGGCTGCAAATATACGATTGTGAGATAGGCCTTGTCAAGTAAATACGTGATTATTATTTAGTTATTTTAAAACCTATAGATTCAAGATCATCCCAGAAGGTTGGATATGATTTTGAAACCACCTCAGCATCTTCAATAACTATTGGTGTCTTAAGCGCTAATGGTGCAAATGCCATAGCCATTCTATGGTCGTTATAAGTCGCAATAGGCACGTATTCTTTTATGGCGTTTGAGGCTGAAAGATGTAAAGATTTATCTGTTATGTCAACGTTTCCTCCTAATTTTTCTATTTCGGTTTTTAAAGCCACTAACCTATCGGTTTCTTTTATCTTTAAGGTGTGAAGTCCCGTTAAATCACAAGGCATTCCCAAAGCAAAACAAGTTACGGCTATGGTTTGGGCTATATCGGGCGCATTCTGTAAGTTTAAAGTTAAAGGTTGAACGTTGAAAGTTTCTTTTTTGAGCGTGATACTATTACCATTAAAAGTTGATGTAACCCCAAAATGTTTATAAATTTCTACCAAAACAGAATCACCCTGCAGGGAGTTTTCTTTGTATGACGATAGTGTAATCTCTGTTCCAACGTCACAAAGTGCCACAATACTAAAATAATAAGATGCTGAAGACCAATCCGACTCCACTGTTAAAGTTGTAGATGTTAGGTGTTGGGTGTTAGGTTTTACGGTAATTGTATTTCCAACAAATGAAGATTCAACACCAATTTCGTCCAATAAACTAAGCGTCATTTTTATATAAGGCACTGAGGTTATTTCACCTTTAAGTGTTAACTCCAATCCGTTTTCAAGTCTTGAAGCTATCAATAATAAAGCTGAAATATATTGACTACTAACATTGGCTTGTAATGATACTTTATTTTTAAGCAGTTTTTTTCCTTTGATTTTTATAGGGGGATAACCTGCATTTTCAACATATTCAATTTCAGCCCCAAGTTCTTGAAGCGCCTCTACCAAAATTTGAATGGGACGCTCTTTCATACGTTTAGAACCTGTAAGCGTTACTTCACGCCCTTCTTGAATAGAAAAATAGGCTGTTAAAAATCGCATGGCGGTACCTGCATGATGAATATCGACAACTTCGGAAACTGATTTTAAAGCCTCGGTCATTAAACAACTATCATCTGAATTTGAAACATTTTCTAGATTAATGGTTGGGCACAGAGCTTTTAAAAGCAACAATCTGTTCGATTCGCTTTTAGAACCTGTAATGGTAACTTTAGATTGACGATTTGCGATTTGCGATTTTTGAAGTGTGATATTCATTTTGTAAATTAAAAACTAACATATAGTTCTCGACTTTAGTTTATCTTGAGCGATGACGAAAGATTCGAACTGACATAAAAAACGCTTCTTAAAAGAAGCGCTCAAATATACTTAGAACTCGTTTAAACTTTTCATAATTGGCTAAAAAATTATCCTTTTTTTGTCCATGCGCCTTCTGTCCCATTCACTAAAACAGTCCACTGGACTGTTTCTTGACGCTCTGTCCTGTCTTTTCTTCCTTCCGTAGCCCTGCTATGCAACTCAAAAAAGTCTTCAACCGAGCACAAAATGACTAATTTTCGCTTCAATCAAAAAGCTTAAACGAGTTCTTATAATTTATTTTAATTTTTCATTATTATGATGCCTATCGTGGTCGCGTTTTGCTTTCTTATCCATTCGTTTATCAAAAGCTTGTTGCAAATCGACACCTGTTTGGTTTGCTAAACATAACACTACAAACAAGACATCGGCAAGTTCTTCGCCAAGATCTTTATCCTTATCACTTTCTTTTTCGCTTTGTTCTCCGTAACGACGGGCAATGATGCGGGCAACCTCACCTACTTCTTCCGTAAGTTGTGCCATATTGGTAAGTTCGTTAAAATAACGAACTCCGTGGTCTTTTATCCAGTTATCTACTACTTGCTGTGCGTTTTTTATGTCCATATCTTTAGTTCTTTAACCCAATCAGGGTTTAAAACCCTGATTGGGATCTATACTTTAGTTAATACTATTTGCTCTGCTTCTTTTTCTACCATTTTGCTAAAATACTCTTTTAAAACTTCGTAATATATAGGAGATATAATCGATTCGTTTATTTCTGTATCTATAACCAACTGAATTTTTTTATCGCTTGCAGATATATTGTATTTAAATGTGCCCAAGTTATCTGGCATCGTCATAACTAATGGTTCTGGAATAACTTCAACTTTATAACCCTCTGGAAGGTCAATATTTATCATGTATTTGCTACTTGAAGGATAGCCAAAATCTACAGGAAACTCTCTCTTTTCCAATTTAAATGGATTTTCTTTTGTTCTTAAAAAGAATAGAGGTGAAAAATACAACTTATCTGCTATAATATCTGCTTGGTTTTCTAAAGTGAATTTAAATGATTCCATAATAGGCTTAGATAAATCCATTTCGTTTTTAACCTCAAACCCATCTATCTCCATATCAGTATACTTGTTTTCTAGCTTTTCTAAATATTGGTTTTTATCGGCTTCTAAATATTGCTCTCTATAAATCATGGCATCATGATTGGTTTTCACAGTTCTAATTCCCCCTTCTAAACTACCAGTGTCTTTTAAGCTTGCAATTATTGATACCGTTTTTTTAGACTTCTCTTTTGGATACAAATTTATTGTAGAAGAACTTTTATCTTTTCTAACAATTCTACCTTCCCAATTTAATGTTCTAAAAGGTAAAATGTTTGGTGTACTGTATTTACTCGTAGCGTCTAACAATATAACACCATCCAATGTTTCTATGGCTGAAACAACATAATTATAACCGTCTAGCGTTGGAAATAAGGGAATACCATTGTTCCTAGAACTAACCAAAACAGGATTTGCGTTTAACCCAGCATATCTTAACATAGCTGTTAACATTAAATTTATTTCGGCATCATTACCTACTTGGTCTTTATATGCCTTACGCACACCACCATCGGTATATTTTCCGTAATAGCCATTCCATTTGACTCTGCTCTTTACATGACTATAAATTAATGATGCCCTTGCCATTGGATCTGAAATACTACTTATTAGTGCATCAATATCTTCTTCAAAATAACCTGTTCTATCTAACTCAACATCAAAACTTGGGCTTTCGTAAATAGTTTTAACAACATCTTCCCAAGTTGTAGAAAAATATTTTAAAGGTGATTGTGGAAACTTTGTATAAGACAATTCATATTTAACTGCCGAACGGTAATTATTAATATTATTTACAAAAGGTTCATCTTTTAAAGCCGGGACATTAGAAAGTTTATATGTTGATGTATTTTTTATAAATTCTAATTCCGAAGAACTAAATGTTGTTCCGTTCGAACCATTAAAACCACCGGCTCCTCTTTGCGAACTTGAAAATCTTATCACATCTCTTTTAGCTTCGGTTGTTGGTTTAAAACCAAAATATCCTTTGGGAATTGGTTTAAAATTGAAATACTCCGGAGCTTCAAATACAGCTTCAACATATTTTATGGGAATGTCATGCTGAAATTCAAAATCATCAATATTCCAATAAAATGGCGACGTAATTGTATATTTATATTCTACAACAGAACCATCCTTTATATTTGGCATTGTAAATTTTGCTTGATTATGATACTTTGATTCTTCGGTTTTAAAAATACCATCCTTTTCAAGTTTTGTTTCCACTAACTTGTCTTCTACTAAATTATATGTATAACCCTTTAAACTTAAAATTTGTTCGTCGTCACTTCCTCTTTTATAAAGATTCACTTCTTTCGTAGCATAATCAAAACCTTCTTGGTTGTATATCTTAATTCGTTCTTGTATTTCAGTAACCAACGAAAACCCTTCCTCTTGTCTATATTGCATATATGTTCTTCTATATTTATACAAATAGGTGGCATTTGCCGAAGAATCCAATGGATTAAATTTTTCTTCTAATTCCTCTTTTGATACTTTACCAAAACTAAAATTTTGAGCAAATGTGTTAAAACAAAAGCAAAGGCCTAATAATAGTGTTGTAATTCTCATTTATTACTGGTTTTTAATTAATGCTATTTTTGAATTGTCTAGTTTATTTATTTCTTTATAGAACTCTCTATAAGCATCGTAATCTTCTTTTGGGTATTCGCCATCATTAATTAGAAATTCACGTTTATAAAGTATGGTAGATGCGTCTTTAACTATAATTTCGGCTTTATAGCTGCCGAATTTATTTTCTATTGCAACATTATCAGGAGATGATTCTATAGTAAAATCTGTTGGTAACTTAATTTCAATTTCATCGACATCTTTAAAACCTCTTTTAATTTTAAGCGGTAATTTTCTATCCCTGTATCGGTCTGGTATATTGGTGTTTCTATTTAACGCATTTATTGGAAGCAACATTCTATTGCCTACTAGTTTAGAGTAATTGGGCGCAACGAAACTAATGTCTTCAACAAACTCATTATTTGTTTTGTTGTTATTAATCTGCATGTTATTTATACTCATACCATTAACATATCTCCAGCGCTTTTTGTAATGGGTATCTAAATCCCGCTCTGTTTCGGTCTGTAACCAATATTTATCATCATATTGAGTTCCTTTAGAATTTACAGTTACTTTTACATCAATCAAACCATCGTTAGACACGGTATAGCTTCCATTTATAAATTGTGTATTTTCTTCGGTGACATATTTTTTTGTGTGTTTTATTATACCTGCTTCTGGTGTTATGACCAGCACATCTCTATCATCGGTAAAATCTCCGATAAAACCAAACGGAAGTTTTTGACTTGTACATTCTAACCAAATATCTTCTTCATTTTCAATGGGAATATTAAGAATAACATGATTGCCTTGCATTGCGGCAAAATCTTTCTCTAAACTTCTCTGGGAAGTTCCTGCATATACAACAGTGTAATTTGACTGAATGCCTGCTGCATTTAAAAGCGACATGGTATAGTTGGTCAATGCCTTACAATCACCATAGCCTAATTTATCAACTTCTGAAGCCTTAAAAGGTTTCCAACCGCCAATACCCACTTGCACACTGATATAGCGTGTTTTATTTTGAACGTATTCATAAATCTTTTTTGCTTTATCAATATCGCTAGCTTCATTTTTAACAAGGTTTTGAATCATGGCAATAGTGCTTGCTGGCAAATCGTGCGTGTCTTTTATTAAATCTTGATACATCCATTTTCCAAAACCAGCCCAATCTTCCACTTCGGTTTGCACACCTTCTAAAGAAAACTTATTGGATGTCACTAAAACTTTTGGTGTTATATCAACTAAAGAAGGACTATAAGCTTCCGGTTTTATAGCTTCTATATTTTTTACCGTATAACTTATTTTATTTTGAAGTGACTCCTTAGATACATCAAGTCCTTCTAAATTCTTTTCCTTGGTTCTAATCGTTATATCGCTTGGAAAATTTATAGTGTACGAGCTATTTTCAACACTTAAAAAATGGTCATTAACTGGCGTAAACGACTCTATAAATGCCGTATTTTTGGTATTGATTTCACAAACAAACTCTACGGTATATGGATATGAAATAGGTGTATATTCTAAATACTTAACTCTAGAATCTGAATATAAAGTACCGCCATCTACAGCACTAACATCTTTAAAATCGTTCTTTTTAACTTTTTTAATAACTGCCCCAGATTGGTTAAACACTAAAACTTCAAATGTTTTTATTTTTACATTATTATCATAATGCACAAAGGCATCTATATTACTATTCCCTTCTTTATTTAATATGGTTATGATGCGCTTTTCATAAACGGTCATATCATCAACAGAATTTATCGTGATATCCAATTGACTAGAGCGTACAACGGCATTCGCATTTTCCTTTAAATTGGCTGGAATTGAAAAACTGGCGTGTAAGTTTCCTTGGGAAGAAATTTGTAATGTTGTGAATAAAACAAAATATAAAATAATATGCTTAACCTTCATAGATTGTGTTTAAGTTTAGAACCTTAAATATAAAATATTACGAGAATTAATCAGATGAGAAAAATCATATTTCGTTATAATACCTGTCTTTTAGTTTAAAAACTAAAAATCTTACACACAATAGAATAAAACAAGGCAGAACTATATATTTTATTTCACTAAAAATCACTTTTGCTCCCCATTCTGAAAAAAACTTATCTATACCAATTGGGGAAACCTTTATTCCTCTAAAAGGAAAAAAGAACCGTTCGTTATCAAAAGGAATAAAAAAACCAACACCTTTGCCTCCAGAAGTCATCGCATCTAAAATACCATGCGAGAGTGTCGTTAAAAAAATAACAAAAAACCAGATAAGTTTACGATGTCTTCCTAAAGTGAATGTTAAAACAAATGCCCATAAAAAAGCAAATAGTATAGAATGTGTAAACCCACGATGCCCTAAAGGGTGCAAATATGGAATTCCTAAACGGAAACTTATAACATCAAAATCGGGTAAAATGGTAGAAAAAATAGCAGCAAAGAGCAGCCATTTGGTATTGTTTGCATCTATAACTTTTGTTAAGGTGTAACCAACAACGCTATGTCCAAAAATGGACGCCATTATTCTTTATTTTTAGAATCCATAATTATGGTTACAGGGCCATCGTTAAGCAATTCCACTTTCATGTCAGCACCAAATTGTCCGGTCTGTATAGACTTGCCTAAATCTGTTTCTACTTGTTTTACAAATGCTTCGTAAAGCGGAATAGCAACATCGGGTTTAGCTGCCTTTATATAGCTAGGACGATTCCCTTTTTTTGTTGCAGCGTGTAACGTAAATTGGCTTACAACAATAACATCGCCATCTACTTCTAAAAGCGATTTATTCATAATCCCTTTTTCATCATTAAAAACGCGAAGGTTTACTATTTTGCTGGACAGCCATTTAATATCTTCTTGCGTATCATCAGCAACTATACCTAAAAACACTAAAAGTCCGTTTGAAATATCGGCCACTTTTACATTCTCAATAGTTACACTCGCTTTTGAAACTCTTTGAACGACTAATTTCATTATCTCTTATCTCTAATCCTTCCAAAAGAAAGGGAACTGTTATGTTGAAATTAAACTTTACTGCAAACTACTACTGAACACTGTTTACTGAACAC
>LLBZ010017888.1_pt4 | contig 13202 bp, 13 predicted proteins | sample 1489421 | NCBI WGS metagenome assembly LLBZ01 (sample SAMN04092657, study PRJNA295927) | soil metagenome | biome: Soil prokaryotic community; feature: Bulk soil; isolation source: soil from tomato rhizosphere | host: tomato cultivar Moneymaker | place: South Korea | collected 2011-11-01 | reverse complement strand
TTTTCATAGACATTCGCGTTCATCGTTTGCTCCTTGTAAAATCTATGCAGCTCAAAGGGACAAGCGGTCGTCTGACCACTTGTCCCTTCCATTGACTCTCAGGCGACCTTGCTCGGTTCCGCTTTAGCAGAGCGTGTGGGCGCCAGCTCCGAGACGGTCTCGCGGCGTTCCGAAGCGAGGGCGTATCCCAGCCATGCCATGGCCAGCCCTATCGGTATCATGATCTTGGGCTGGAGCTCAGGGGGAACTACTGCACCGAGGGGAACCCATAGGAGGTTGAGTGCAAGCAAGGCGCCCGCCCAGCGTGGCAGGATGCCGGCACGGAAAGTGGCGATTCCGAACAGCATGGGTCCCAGGATGTACATGGGCCCGGAGAGCTGCCAGATGGTTGGCAGGATGCCCATGTCGATCTCGCCGGGGGCTCCGCTAAACATCCCCAGGAAGCTTTCCACAAACGCCGGGGAGGCGGTCGCCAGCTTCGGCAGGATAAATGCTTCCACGAAGGAAAAGCCGCTTACCAGCGTCATCCAGATGCTGAACAGGAGGAAGCCCGCCAGACCCAGCCAGCCGGTCTTTTCTGCCTGCCGGGTATAGAGCCCCGCCATGCCAAACAGCCCGAAGAAGCCCAGGGCAAACGCAGCAATGTGGGCGTTGACCCAGGTCGCGGTGGTGACGGCGGACGGTTCGTTCACGGGATGGAACATCCCAATGACGAGGAAGCACAGCCCTGTGGCTACGGCAGATACGCCTGCCCAGCGCATGAGGTTCGTCTTGTTTTCCTGGTTCGAGATCTTTCCTTTGGCGTTCATTTGTTTGTCTCCTTTTTGAATTCCTATGGATGAGTATCAACTGAAGACAATATACAGATGAACGTGGGGAGATGTCTTCCCCACATGTGGGGATTTCGGGTGGGGAGATGTAGAAACGATATGTCAACAACGCTCCCAGCGCCGTCTCGGCGCTGGTTTCTCTAAGTAATCGCCGCCGGGGACGGCGGCATGAGCAACTATGGATATAGAAACGATACGTCATTCTCACGAAGGACGACGGGACGGTGTAGTGAGTGGCACCTTAGTGCCAGCGAACGACACTGGCACCGCCCGCCAGTGCAGGTGAGAATCCCAGCGGTCTTGAGCCCTTTGGCTCAAGACCGCTGGAAACCCTTCGCGGAGTTTATCCTGAGCTTGTCGAAGGGCTCAGGGTGACATGCCATAAATTTATGCGGCTAGATCAAACCATTACGTTTGTGTCCCGGGACCCTATGCCGCCGAGTGGATCCGTGGCGATGGCACGGACGGTGATGGACGCGCCGGCACGGAGGGCAGCGGAGGGGAAGTAGAACCAGTCGTCTGGCTCTTCCTGGTCTCGCAGGGCAAAGCCGCTTTCGATCTGTCGTCCCCGCTCGTCTTCCAGTGTGACGTACACATTTATGACCCCGTACTCCCCGGAGGTGGCGATGTAGACGATGCTATTCGCCTTGTCCCCCGCCGGGAACAGGTACGGCTCGAGCGCCTCGACTCCGGGAGGTTGTAATAACCCGTCCAGGCGGAAGGCGGGGAGGTCCTTTCGGGCCGCGAAGCGCTCACTTTTTCTGTTGCGGGGGTTCACGCCGTTGATCGCCGGTTTCTCACAAAGCTCACGCACCAGCTCCGCCATCGCCTCGCAATATTCAAGCACAGATAGAGACATTAATACTCTGGTCATGTTGTACCTTTCTGTGTAGGACCCCCTCCCCGCTCCCCCTAAAGGGGGAGAGCCCTTTCGTACTGCCGCTATAAAAGAGTGATACGCTAAACCGAGTGGAAAAGATGTGACAAATATCCATCCGATTCATGACATCCCTTTTCCGGATTTCGCCGTCATGTACCTGCTACCGGTGGCAGTTGTGCAGTGCCCCAGCTCCAGTCCGCCGGTTTCTCCTGGTCGCCATAGAGCTTCTTCCACAGCAGGTCATTGCCGTCATGATAGTCCGAGACCGCCATATCGAAGGGACGCCCCTTGTTCTTTTTTCGCTGCTTCGCCATCTCCACGTAGAACTGGCGAATTTCCGGGTCTCTCACGGCCAGCCTGGCATACGCCACACACTGCTTGAAATGCTGGCGGTGGTCCTTCTGCGCCGGGCTCCAATCCACGTTGGACATATCCGGGGCAGGGTACGCCGACACTTGGCCGTTGTGGGAAAGGCGATAGACGATCTTGCCCATCTTGCCTCGTATCCAGCGGAACATCGGATGAAGCAGGATTTTGGGGGCTTTTCTCCGTTTTCTTGCCATACAGTTTTCCTTATTTCTGCCTGAACAACGCCCGGGATGCCGTACTCATCCCATACTGGTGCTCTACTTATCCTGTACTACCGCGCTGGACTCTCCCTGATCGTCTTACATATCTCCAATAACGCTCTACATCCTGGTGAGGTTCCGGGCTGACTTCTCTCGCTTGCCTGCCCGAAGTGTAGCATGAGAGGCAAACCGGCAGCTTTACAGTTCCGTCATGGGGGCTTACAGGTGGTTTGCAGCGGGGCAGTACGGGATTTTCATGAATATACAGTTCCATAGAAAGCATCCAAGGTCATTGCTCTCAGTTGGGCCAACCTCGATCTTCAATCGGGATTGCTAAAAGTCGCAATGACCAAGGGAGGAAAGTTCCGAACGGCAGTAGTCGGGGAAGCGAACAGACAAGCCTTGCTAAAATATCGCAGTAAGCTCGGCGGCCACTTGGACAACACTCCCACGTTCCAACGAAGGACACACTGCCGGTTCACTGCTAAGGGGTTGCCCAAGTCTTTGTGAAGCTCACCAAGCAATCCGGCATCCACTTAACATCCCACATTATATGCATTTGCTTCACTACCTTGGGTTCGCGGGCGTGGATAGACACTCTGCACCTTCAGTGGCTGGGTGGATGAAACTCACTGGAGCTTATCAAGCACTACGTCTAGATGGAGAAGATTGACCTATTGCAGGAGCATAAAACACACAATCCTATGGACAACCTTGAGCGGTTGCGATAAAATCAACTTGTTGGTGTCAACGGCAAATCCGTCAATAGAATGCCTTATTAGTGGGGAAGTACAGCAGGGCGACTACTTTATCGGTTCCATAGAGTAATTTTCATGATTACGCCTTTCAACGTCTATTATTAGAAAGTCGTAAATACGCTTTTTAATACCTTGACAAGGCGTAACCTCGCGCATAAAATGCGACTCAATATGAAAGGAAAGTATCATGAAGAAAACAACTTTCACACCGCCATATACAAGCGTGGCTGAATTTGTAAAGTTCATCGCATTGCTTCGTAGTCGCAGGCCGGACACATTGTCTCAAAAGTCTCTTGAGGAAATTGGTATTGGAAAGAGCAATTCTTATACGCTGCTCGGTTCACTTAAGGCAATGGGGTTGTATGATGAAGACGGGACATTGCTTCAGCGTGACGATCTTAGCGGACTTGGTTCACGGGATGAGCAAATTAGGCAAGCAAGTTTCAAGAACATTTTGGAGAGAGCATACGCCAACCTGATCGAAGCGATTGCGGTCCAGGATGCAACGATTGAGAAAGTAAGGCATTACTTCGTGGTGAACGGTGTGGCACCGTCTATAGCCATTAAGGCTGCCAGGCTGTTTATTTGGCTCGCTGGGCAAGCGGGTTTTGAAACGGCAGAGGAATTCTCCCCATACAACCTGGAGCAAGAGAAGCCGAAAAGGCAAAAAGAAGCTAAGAAAAAGCCTGCTACCAACGGTTCAACCAAGGGCGTCCCGAGCGAACCAGCCGCCACATACATTGCAGGCCCAATCGACTATGAAGAACGGCTCCTCAATATTTTGCTTGAGAAAATCAGTTCCACAAACGAACTACCATCTGCCGAAATTCTCCAGCAGGTGCGCGAGCTTATTGAATTGCACAAGGAAAAAAGCAATAGCAAGCAAGCAAAACAAGCCACTTTACCTTTGATGGGTGACGAAAATCAGAATGCTTGATGACTTTGCTGCTGATAAAAGGAAGTGAGGTCCATGCCGCCGCCCCCAACTTTGCTCGGCGCTCGTAACAGGTTCCATCTGATTGCGTCGAGCATTAAAAGCCGAGGACTCGCCTTGTCGGACGAGTCCACTCACAACGAAGCCTGATGACGTGTTAGCGGCACGTCAGGGCCATTTGTCATGGTTATTATAACCAGTTGTGAGTCCACGTCAAGTGCCTAAATGGGAGCTAGCTCCCTGTTGGCAAATTTGTGCTTTGCTCAGAATAACTATCAGAACAATGGAGTTCAAAATGAAGGACACACAACAAATCAAATATCCGTATTCTCGACTGACGGGCATGTCTCGTTTCATGGACATTCTACGGAATGACCCGGAATGGAAGCCAGACGTCATCAACATCGACCTGCTCAAAACGCTTGACATCGCTCCAAGCAAGGAGCGTGAAACTGTCTATACTCTCAAGTTCTTAGGTATTATTGGAACTGATGGTGCACCAACAGAGGAATTCGACAATCTCAAGCAAGACTATCAAGGCACGATGAAGCGGTTGGTATTGGAGAAGTATCGAGAGCTGTTCAAGCAGATACCGTCACGCATGATAACGCAAAAGCCTCTGGTCAAGTTCTTTGGCTTGTCACCTGACACCTCCGAATATCAGGCAAAGCTATTTGCTTGGCTCTGTGAGCAGGCAGGGATAGAGCTTCCCAACCTTGAGAAGAATTTCCATCGGTCAAGGTTCGACAAGAATAATGGGAACGGTCACTTGACTTAGCTAGAGAGGATGCACATGCCATGGACGCTCGCATGAAGAGAAGGCGGGCGTCTATGGTTGGTGTGTAACAGATACCGTACTTCTGCACCCGCCGAGCTAGGAGCGCAAGGCAAGAGTTGTTGCGTTTGTGCCGTCCATTTTGGATAAGGCGTTCAAGGGAGAACTGTGATGGGAAACCGTCCACGAATAATTACCACGAATAAACGAATGGATGGCGGCATATTCGTGAATTCGTTGTCCATTCGTGGATGGTCTCTGGGCGCAGCGAAGGTCAACGCGCTGCGGGAGTTACAGTCCCCTTCGTTTCTCTTCGGGGATGCTCTGCAATCCGTGAGCGGGGAGGAGTTGTCCCACAGGGATGCTGCGCAATCCGCGTTGATGCCGTCCATTTTGGATAAGGCGTTCAAAGGAGAGTTGTGATGATGGATTCACAAAGTATCTTGCCTACAAGACCAAATAATATTGGAAAGAAGGGTCGGAACCGCCGGGTTGATGGAACTATTCAGAAATATACAATTGTCGATGAGATCTGTGTGCCACAGACGGGCGAGCCGACCAAACTAATCTATCTACAGAAGATCCAGTTTGATAATGAAGTTGTCGAATTGCGTCTTTGCTATTACATCATTGGCAAATTGCCGCGAATGAAAGGAAAATGGGTGTTTGGTCAATATGCAACTTTCGTTCCAGCTAATGATTTCAAAGTAATAATTGATGAAGCTCAGAGAAGAGGCTGGATTTGATGGACGAACAGCGGCGCATTGTCGCTTATCTGGATGGCTTGCAAGCGAAGGTCAAGGCGCTGCGGGAGTTACAGTCCGCGAGCGGAGAGGAGCTGTCCCACAGGGATGCTACGCAATCCGCGTTGATGCCGAGTATTTTAGATAAGGCTTTCAGGGGTGAACTATGAAAAGAGTATGGGAATTTATCGTTGACAATTATGATACAGTGATTGCACTAGGTGTTGGCGGCGTAGCTGCATATTTTGGTTTATTCGGGGGTGACGAAAATCAATCGCTCCTGCTTGGTGCTATTTCGGCTACTTTGGCAGTACTTTCGTACAGTCTTATTCGCGACCGCAGAAATCGCAAGGTATTGGAGAACCAACTGACGGCATTACAAAGAAATTTGCCAGACCGTCCATCAGCCCTTTCTTTTTTTCGGAAGACACCTGATCTTGCCCCTTTCCTTCAAAGAGCCAATCAGATTGATCTTTGTGGAGTCACATTGACCAATACTCTCAATAGACAATTTGCTATCTTGCGAGAACGGTTAGATGCTGGAGGTACTATACGTCTCCTAATAATTGACCCTGCCTCCCACGCAATCGAAATGTCAGCACAACGAAGTGCAAGCCCCAAAGACACAGAATACTATCGGAGGCGTTCAGAGAGTGCTTTATCCGACATTACATACCTCATCAAATACAACAATGACAGAAAGCAGACCAAAGGACGAAATTTGAAATCGGGAAACATTTCAGTTCGGTTATTGTCCTATGCTCCATCTTATGGAATTTGTAGTTTTGATAAGAAGAAAAATGATGGGTGCGTCTTTGTAGAGATATATCCACACAAGTTTGGTTTCAAAGTGCCACCTACTTTTGAGTTGAATCTTGAAAATGATGGAGAATGGTATACATATTTTGTTGATCAATTCGAGCAGATGTGGGATGCTGCAGCTCCGTGGGACCCAACAGACTGTTTAAAGAAGATTCCTTTCGAGACATAACAGAATGCCGATCCAACATAAACCTCCACTCGACGAATGGCAGCGCATTGTTACCTATCTAGGATGGCCTGGAGGCGAAGGTCAAGGCGCCGCGGGAGCTACAATCCGCGAGCGGGGAGGAGTTGTCCCACAGGGATGCTGCGCAATCCGCGCTGATGCCGTCCATTTTGGATAAGGCGTTCAAGGGAGAACTGTGATGGGAAACCGTCCACGAATAATTACCACGAATAAACGAATGGATGGCGGCATATTCGTGAATTCGTTGTCCATTCGTGGATGGTCTCTGGGCGCAGCGAAGGTCAACGCGCTGCGGGAGTTACAGTCCCCTTCGTTTCTCTTCGGGGATGCTCTGCAATCCGTGAGCGGGGAGGAGTTGTCCCACAGGGATGCTGCGCAATCCGCGTTGATGCCGTCCATTTTGGATAAGGCGTTCAAGGGAGAACTGTGATGGGAAACCGTCCACGAATAATTACCACGAATAAACGAATGGATGGCGGCATATTCGTGAATTCGTTGTCCATTCGTGGATGGTCTCTGGGCGCAGCGAAGGTCAACGCGCTGCGGGAGTTACAGTCCCCTTCGTTTCTCTTCGGGGATGCTCTGCAATCCGTGAGCGGGGAGGAGTTGTCCCACAGGGATGCTGCGCAATCCGCGTTGATGCCGTCCATTTTGGATAAGGCGTTCAAAGGAGAGCTTTAATGTCACACCTGCACTGCGTTCCGGCGCAAGTGTTGCTTCGCAACGTGCGCTCGCAATGACACTCTTCTCACCGAGTCTGTGAGGCCCGTGCGGCTAGATCAACCCCAGCTCTTCTGCCCGCCGCACAGCCGCCCGGCGGCTGTTGACGTCGAGCTTGCTGTAGATGCTCTTGGTGTGGGTGCGGACGGTGCTCAGGGCGACGACGAGCTCGCGGGCGATCTCGGGGCCAGACAGCTCGGTTTTGAACAGGCGCAGAACTTCCAGCTCACGCTGGCTGAGCGGCTCGACCAGGGGCTGCGAAGCAGGGAGAGGAGATTTGCCTACGCTCGTCTTTCCCTCGGTTTCAAATGCCGCCATCAGCTTGTTTGTATAGTCTGGCAGGGTCCCTTGCCCGGCGGCCTGGCGGATCAATGGCGCCATGCCTGCTCCCTCGGCCAGGAAGATCCGCATATAGCCTTCCGGCTCCGCCAGTTGGAGGGCACGTTCCAGCGATGTAAGCGCAGCCGGGGTGTCGTCCTGCAGTTGATAGGCGAGCGCCTGGAGCACCAGGATCTCGATCGCGCTTCCCATTCTGCCCCCTTCTTCTGCTGCTTCGAGGAGGCGCTCCAGCAGCCCGATCGCATCACGAAGTGAGCTATCGTTGCGGTCGTTCTTGTATTGCGCCAGAAGAATCCTGGCCAGGGTAATGTGCTCGAACTCGCGCAGGTAGCTCAGGTCATCTTCGGCAGACAATCCCTGCTGGCGCGCCCAGTCGAGCGCTTCCTCTACCTTCCCCTGCGCGACCCAAACCCGCGCCTTCAACGCTGCGAATGGACGCACATTCGGGGAAAAGTCCCCCTGATACAGGGGCTCGGCTTCCTCGAGCAGGCTGAACGCCTCGTCCAGATCTCCCCGCGACTCGTGTGTTCGAGCCATCGCCACACGCCAGCGATATGGGTTTTTTGGCAGCCCATTGAGCTCGCCAAACTCCAGGCTCCTCTGTACGTGCTGCGCGGCGGTCTGCAGATCATTACGCTCACGGTACACTTCGCTCATTCCCACATGCATGTCTGCCGCGCCTCGCAGTGGAGGCGCACCCTGCTTTGTCGCAAGCTGCAAGCCGCGCTCGTAGATCCTCATGGCCTCGCGCAGACGTCCCTGTGTCATTCGTATATCTGCCAGGGTTACAGAGCCGCCGATCACATCGGAGATGAAGCCAACCCTCTGCAAATGCGCCATACCATTGCTAAACATCTGGTATGCCGTTTCGAGATCACCGCTCCCCCAGGATGCGAGCCCCAGCAGTGACGACGCTGCCCCGCGCAGGAAATCGTCGTCCTCTTGCGTAAGCTCCAGCGCCCGCCGGGCGTGCTCCATGGCGCCCGCCACATCGCCGTGCACAAGGGCGATCCCTGCATGGTACATGGCGACCGTGCCCGGCAGACGCCGAAACTCCTCTTCATCCATATAGAAGGGCGCCTCACCTTTCTTCGCCGGCCGATCCAGCCAGCGTTCGGCATCCTGCAGCCGCTCCTCCACGCCAGCGAGCTGGCCATTCTGGAGTAACGCCCCTGCATAGTGAGCGCTGAGCACGGGCCGATCCTGCAACAGCTCGTCGGGTAGTGCTTTCAGCCAGCCCAGCAGGACGGACTCCTGCCTGCGCTGTCCCATGATCGTTACGGCTCGTTCGATCAGGCCTGCCGCCCGCGCGAAATCCTCTCCAGCCAGTGCGTGGCGGATCGCGTAGGCTGTGAAACCGTTCTGCGCATACCACTCACTCGCGCGCCGGTGCAGAACCGGGATCCCGTCCGGCTGCTCTGCCATCAAGTGCATGCGCAGGACATCCGCAAACAGATGGTGATAGCGGTACCAGTGCCGCTGATCGTCCAGCGGGATGAGGAACAGATTCCCCCGCTGCAATTGTTCCAACCGGGCGCTGCTTCCTGGTTGCAACACAACAGCGTCAGAGAGTTGACCGTTCAGGCGATCGAGAATGGAGGTTTGCAGCAGGAAGAGTCGCGTATCTTCCGGCTGGCGCTGCAGCACCTCTTCCACCAGATAATCCACAATATAGCGGTGATCTCCGGCAAATGCCTGGATAAACCCGGTGACATCGTCGTTCCCCTTCATCGAAAGCGCGGCGAGCTGCAAGCCGGCAATCCAGCCTTCGGTGCGGGTCTCCAGTGCAGCGACTTCTTGCGCCGAGAGGTTAAGGTCCATCACCTGGTCCAGGAATTCGGCAGCTTCGGAGGGAGTAAAGCGCAGGTCGGCAGCGCGCAGCTCCGTCAGTTGATTTCGGGCGCGCAGACGCGGGAGCGGCAGGGCTGGGTCCTCCCGGGTCGTGATGACCAGGTGCATCCGGGGCGGCAAATGTTCGATCAAAGAGGTGAGGGCATCGTCAATCGATTTCGCATCCGTGAGATGATAGTCATCCAGAACGAAGATAAAACGATCCGGGATGGCAGTAATCTCATTGAGCAGGGCTGTCAGGATCGATTCGATGGGGGGTGACTGCGACGATGGAAGGATATCCAGCACCCCTGCCCCCAGGTCCGGTGAAATCGTCTGCAGAGCATGAATGAGATAGGTCAGGAAGCGAACGGGGTCGTGATCGTTTTCGTCCAGGGAGAGCCAGGCTGCTTTAAAAGGATGAGGGAGGTTGCCTGATTCATCTCTCCCCCTTCTGCCTTCCTCCTTTTGATGGATCCATTCGCTGACCAGTGTGGTTTTCCCGAAGCCCGCGGGCGCAGAGATGAGAGTCAATGTGCGCCTCATAGAGAGGCCTTCGTTGAGCCGCTCGATCAGGCGAGGACGGGCTACTAGTTTAGAAGGAGGTGGGGGAATGTAGAGTTTTGTGGCTAGAACCGGGGCAGCCATAGATAGATTATATAGCATCAACAGAGTCGCGACTTTCCTGACACCGTCCGTCAGGACACACCACACTTGGGTGTCTTGTCTTTATGGATTCAAAGCTGCACCTGTGTGCGCCGCTTCCACGACTTGCAGAATGGCATCAGCGCTCACTTTGGCATCCGTTGAATCGTACATGATGGAGCCGTGCGTTGCACCGGGCAGCACTCGTTGGACGCTGTTCGTCGACAGCGCGGTGAACCCTGCCTGCCAGCCCTGCCAGAGTTGCTCAAAATCATGACCGGTTGCGGTGAGTACGAACAGAGGGATGTCACCCAATGACTCAGAATTAAGTCCTTGTCCCCGGGTAGACGGGGAAGCGAGGAATTCGGCGCTCTGTGTATCCCAGTCTTTTGTTGCGGAAAACGAAGCGAGAAGCTCCTCGTTTTGTGGGCTTGGCAAGCCGGACGCGGGCTGGGAAAGCCCCATCACCCGCAGGACACCCAACCTTGTCAGAATGGGCGCTACTGTGAAGATCTTCGCCAGGGAAGCACACTGGGCTTGCGTGGCAGCTGTGCTGATACACTGCTCGGGCGAGGAGCTGTCGAGCAATACCATGCCCACCACTTCATCCGGATACTGGCCGGCGTACTGGCGCACATACATCCCTCCATACGACCAACCGGCCAGAACGTAGGGTCCGGGGATCTGCGCGTTCTGAAGCAGGGTGTGTAACTCGGTCGCGATGTTCTGTGCAGTACGGGGCGCCGGGCTGGAGTCGCTCCAACCCATGCCGGCGCGGTCGTAGGCGCACACGCGGGTCGTTTTCGCGACCGATGGCTGGATCCAACCCCAGGATGAGGAGGTCGCGCCCAGCCCGGATTCTAAAATGACGGTGGGACGCCCATCCGTGTTCTGGCCTACGCAGTAAAGATGCAGGCTGTAGCCACCTACATCGATCATCTGCCCGGGAGGGGGCAGCGCGCGTGTGTCAGCTGCGGTGGCGATGATCTGATAGGCCGCGCCAAGCGCGGCGAGACTGATGATGCCAATAATCAGCCACAGCGCAATGCGCTTGAGCCAGAAGCCGATCCTACTCATGGTCCGTGCTGTCTGCGGTTCCTCGGGTACAGCAGGGGAATGAGCAGCGATTTTCATTGGAAGTCTCCTTTCGTTCGCTTTCAGCGACAAAAGCACTAACCGTATGGAAAACACCCTACAATAGCAGGAATCTAATTCCCAGGGCAACCAGCCAGAGAGACCACAGGATATAGCTGATGGCGTTGATCGCGCCCGCTGCCTTGAAGCCTGTTTCTTCGAACACACCGGTCAACACGCCTAGGGCGGGGATCATTCCCAGCCAGCCAAATAATGGATTCACGAGATCCGTCTGTATCATCGCAACGCACAGCAGGATGGTCCACAGGCTGGTAAAGATGTATCCCAGATGTTCCCCGATCGCCACGCCCACATAGCGGTGAAAGGCCTGAAAGACGACTTCCACGGCATCGCGGCTGGCCTGGGTTGCTCCGGACCGGGTGTATAGATCCACCAGAGTGGGGACGAGAAACGGCCAACGTATAAGCCCAAGGAATTGCACAGCGCCTGCGAGCACGCCGAGAGTCGTACCAACCGCAAGGTACCACGGCGCGTCTGGCTGGAATACCTGCTGCACCATCACCGGGACTGGCGTGAACAGCACTGCCGAAAATGTGAACGCGTACCAGAGCCGGCGCAGGGACGGACCACCCTCCTGGAAACGACGCAGGATGGTATCGGTTGGCTTACGCAGAATGTCGGGATACTCGAAAGCTCTTTGCAGCAGGAAAAATGTTACATTGAACGCGATCGGGACGAGGATGAGGAGCAACCCCGTGACTGTTGTGAGTTTCATAGTTTCATTCCAGATGATAGATTGCGGCAGAATTTGCCAAAGGACACGCCGCTGCGCAACCTGCCTTCATAGTGCAGAAAAGGGTATTGCACGCTTAAACGATGCATTCTTTTCCTCATACGGAACAGTAAAGTTAGCCTCTATATATAGAGCAATACCACGACATCTAAAGCGCATGTCACGATGGCTGATATAAAAATAGGGCCGAATGCGTTGACGCGAACGGACCCAGGGTAGGCTGTATCAGCACGTTGAGTTGTAATTGGAGCTGGAAAATCTTATTCACTATAACACATATTCCAATTCCCGGTTACGCCACTTGACGATCTCTTTGGGAATGTCAGATGATTCGATCCAGCCGGCGCCCAGCCTGGAAGTGACCCGGGGACTCAGGGCTATCCGCTTGGACAGATGTATCATGCCTGGCATAAGAACGTAAACTGTGATCCAAAATCGAATAGGTGGGATACCGCCCATTTGCAGGCAAAACAAGATAACATATGTATAATAAATTACGTTAGCTATTAATAAGATAGCCTCATGAAGCGGACCTCATCAGGTCTTTTCCCCATCGTTCTCACATCAAAATACTTACATCACGTTCGGCTAGCTTGAAGCAAAGTATGCTTTCACGGAATCGGCGGCTTCCTCAAGATTCGTACCTTTGCTTGCCCAAGAGTGGTGAATCATGTCTAAAACATCCAATACCGGACTTAACCCGATGGATCGAAGCTCAACCCTCAACGACATGGCCTGGGTCCCTGGCGGCACGTTTCAGATGGGCTCGGATGACTTTTATCCCGAGGAAAGGCCTGTTCACCGCGTCACTGTGGACGGCTTCTGGATAGACCTACAGCCGGTGACTAACGCCGAGTTCCGCCGATTTGTCGAAGCTACGGGATATGTGACAGTCCCCGAGCGCGCCCCAGATCCGGCGGAGTATCCGGAAGTCGATCCTTCTCTCCTCGTAGCAGGATCGCTCGTCTTTCGACGCCCGCCGCATCGAGTGAGCTTAAAGGACCACCGCGCCTGGTGGGCGTATGTGCCGAGTGCTTGCTGGCGGCATCCCGAGGGACCGGCAAGCACAGTGGAGGATCGAGAGGACCATCCCGTCGTTCATGTTGCGTATGAGGATGCCGAGGCATACGCTGCGTGGTCCGGGAAGTCGCTCCCCAGCGAGGCAGAGTGGGAGTTTGCGGCGCGCGGCGGGCTGAAGAATGCCGCCTTCGTCTGGGGTGATGAGTTCATGCCGGGTGGAAAGATAATGGCGAATACCTGGCAGGGCGAGTTCCCGTGGCAG
>LLBZ010008056.1_pt1 | contig 13214 bp, 12 predicted proteins | sample 1489421 | NCBI WGS metagenome assembly LLBZ01 (sample SAMN04092657, study PRJNA295927) | soil metagenome | biome: Soil prokaryotic community; feature: Bulk soil; isolation source: soil from tomato rhizosphere | host: tomato cultivar Moneymaker | place: South Korea | collected 2011-11-01 | reverse complement strand
TCGGGTCAGGAATTGGATATCCAGAATCCCGCCGATGAAACTTCCTATTGGCAGGTTGTGGAAAATAAAAGCGCGCCGTTTTACGGGTGTGCGTTTCATCTCGGCGCGTTGTTTGGTGATGCGAGAGAGGCGGCGGCAAATGGATTGAAACGACTCGGTGAACTGTATGGCGAGATGATCCAAATTCACGATGACCTGAACGACACAATGGCGGTGCCAGCCAACCCGGACTGGCTGCAGGGCCGAAAGCCTTTGCCGATCCTGTTCGCGCAAACCGTCGAGCACCCCGACCGCGAAAGGTTTATACAACTGCATCAAAACGTAGCTGATGAAGCTGCTTTACGGGAAGCGCAGGAAATCTTAATACGCTGCGGCGCGGTCAGTTATTGCGTGGATCAGTTACTACGCAGGCATCAAGCCGCGCAAAATATACTGGATAAAATCCCGCTTCCAAACAAAGAGACAGTTGATTCCGTTATCGAAGCCGTCATCGCCCCGGTACATCGACTCTTCAACACGCTGGGATTTTCATCCCAAACGGCGACTAGGTTGGCAAGCCTGGCGAATCTGGAGCGATCAGCCCCAACTGACGCGCTTTCGCAATAGCCGCAGCGCGGCTGTGCACTCCCAGCCTTATATACATCTCAGAGAGCATGTTGCGGACTGTTGAATTGGCCACATTCATCTCCTGCGCCAGTTGACTCGTTGTATGGTCCGGGTATGCCGCGCACAATGAAAGCACTTTCATTTGCCGGCCGGTTAAAGGCTCCTCGCTGGCAGCAGCCCGATTCTTCATATATACGGTGTATGCTTTTTCGCTGAGATGGATTCCCCCGCTTGCGACTGAAAGGATTACATTTCCCAAATCTTGTATCGTCTTCTGGTCATCTTTGAGTATATAGCCGCTTGCCCCACCCTCCATCACTGAACGGATGATGCCGCGTTCCGTATGCATACTGATCACCAAAATTGCAAGATCAGGATATCGCTGCAGCAAATTAGGGATAATTTGAAGGATCGGATAGGGATTTCGGTTTTCGGCTGAGACTGGTACGTATACATCGAGGATCAATACATCTGGAAGCTCTTTTTTCAGAGCCGGCTCAAGCTCTTCGCCATACTCCAGGGCGGCTATCACTTCTATCTGGGGAACCTTGCTCAAACGAAATCGATACCCATCCACAATGCTTTGATGGTCATCCAGGATTGTTACGCGAATTTTATTTTCCATTTCGCCTCGTCGTCCAGACAATTCAAGAATAGCAAAAATCACAGATGATTTCAAGACTTTTTCAAAAAATCAGTACAAATGTCTACCCGGGAAAATCATCTGCCCATTGAGTATCGATGCCAGCAAATATACAATGATGAAAGATTTATTCGTACGCTCGGAAGCGGGATGCAAAGGGGGAAGGAGTCATTTTGAAGTGAGTGTCGATGGTGAATCGACATTCACTTTATTATTTTACTGCTAAATAAAAAACCTCCTCACGGAGGATTTTTGTGAGCGCGCAGGGATTCGAACCCTGAACCAATGGCTTAAAAGGCCACTGCTCTACCATTGAGCTACGCGCCCAGCGTACAGGCGAAACGCATTCTAACATGGTAAATATTAAGCGTCAACGTAAAGTAGTTCTTAACACGAAGATCACAAAGGAAATAGAAAAGCCTTCGCGGTTAATTCTCTTGTAAGACCTGGGTACTTTGCTACATCTATTGATGTGGAGGCCCAAATGACTGATATGGTACATGTCACTGAAGACACATTCAAAACTGAGGTTTTGGATTCAACGCAGCCCGTTCTGGTAGATTTCAGCGCGGTGTGGTGCCAACCCTGCAAAATGCTCGATCCAATTGTCAAGCAGCTGGCTGGTGAATGGGAGGGCAAGGTCAAGGTTGTCAAGATCGATGCAGATGAGAACCCAAATTTGGTCATGCAATTTGGCGTGATGGGAATTCCCACTTTGCTATTCATGAAGGGCGGCGAGATCAAGGAGCGCATCACAGGCTTTATGCCCAGGGAAAAGCTGATCGCAAGGTTCAGCCCTCATTTTAATTAAAATAAAATTCGTTGAATCACGAAGGACACAAAGTTCACAAAGGAAATTCTTAGTGCACTTTGTGTTCTTTGTGTTTAGATCACTTTCGCATCAATTTATTTAGTTCAGCAAAATCCACGCGGGAGGTCAGATCCAGGCTCATGGGAGTAACCGAAACGAATCGCTTCTTTCTCAGGACAAATACGTCCGTGTCACTCGCTTCGCCCTCAAATACTCCGGCTTCCTGATATTCCAGCCTGGCCGGCTCATTCCATGATTCACGCTTTGGCTGAATCGGTTCATAATATCTTTGTAGCGAGATGCGGGTCAATTGCCATGGGGTATCAACAGTCGCATCAGAAGGCACATCCACCTTTAGAAGGTTGACATCCGGAGGAAATTTCTTTTTTAGCAAGATGCCGGCTATTCGTGCTGTAAACACAGCCGCCACCGAAAAATTCATCTCTTCAGAATAGGAGAGGTGATACTTCGAATGAGCTTCCAGGGAGACAGCCATCGCAGGGATTCCCAGCGACGCGGCTTCCATCGCCGCGCCAACTGTCCCTGAGATGGTGATGCCTGAGGCAACATTCTCCCCATAATTAATTCCTGAAACAACCAGGTCCGGTTTACGCTTCATGACTTCATAGACGCCATGCAGGACTGCCTGAGCAGGACTCCCGCCCACGGAAAAGACGCTCCATTCGCGACCGTTGACCTCTACCCGCTTCTCTTCAATGATCCCATCTGACGTGCTGGGCAAACTCCGCCCCATGCCCGAAGATTGTTCTCGCGGCGCGGTAACAGTAACAAACCCAAGGTCTGAAAGCGAGGCAGCTGCGGCCCATAAGCCTGGCGAGAGAATGCCATCATCATTGGTTAATAAAATTTGCGTCTTTGGCTTTGACATACACGTCCACAAAAGATTGTAAATAAAAAGGAGCGGTCCATCCGCTCCTCAACCAGTCATCCTCGGTATGGCTCGAACACGCGGCCTCTTACTCCGCAAGCAAGCGCTCTAGTCCACTGAGCTACAAGGGCAGATAGCCGTCATATCTGCGTGAGTTTTGAAGTGAGCAAGCGCCTCAATTGTCGCCGCGAAGTTGACACGCGTCAAGGCTAATTAATAACCAACCATCGCGTATTAGGATAATACTGCTTCCTATATCCTGGTTGTGCTTATACAGAGTCAAGGCTGTTGCCTGCAATCGCCTCGTACATTGCTTTGACTACTCTTTCTGCATAATTGCCATCGTAAGTTTCCAGGACAGTAAGCTCACTCACTGGGTTTTTTATTTGCACACTATACTTTGTTTTTCTGGAAATCAGAAAAAACAAAATCCCTGCGATGACCATGTATATACCCACCTGCAAGAACTGCGAGTTTTCCTGGCTATAGGAGAGCGCAACCAGAACTGAACAAATTCCTAGGTTTACTGCAAACAGAACGGGATAAAATAGATTTGGCTCGCGCACATTAACATAGATCGAAGTTATGTTTGAAATCGCGTAGGTTTTCGCCCCAAACGTGGCTTTTTGGTCGGTAATTTTTACGTTGCGCTCCTTCAGAATGATGATCTCATTAACATCTTTCATTATTGCCTCGCATTGTTCACTGCTATTTACCAAAGTTATCTTTCAAATTGAATATCATAGAAATGTCTCGATACCGCTGTCGCGCGGAGAAGGGCAGATGCGCTCGAAGACTGGTGCCAACACCTATCTCCACCAGCTCAATAAAGGTACATTCAAATCGGCTTGCCGATCCTGTTGCACTTTCATTTCTACGAGAACCTCGCGCATCGCTTTTAGCTCAGTATGGATGGGACTGGGGCAGATGTAGGAATTCTCAATAATCTCCCATCCCACTTGCTTTGCAGCAATATGTGCATCTACTTCGCTGATCCCATCTGGTCCCCGTGTGCCGCAGTGACCGCAGTACACGTTGTAGACTGTCAGAGTAATTTTTCTTCCACTAATCATATACCACTGCCTTTCTCGGCTTGCGTTAGTTTTTTTTACACCGGAACGCGTCGTGGCGAAAGTAGGGAAATGCCCCAAAAAACATTACGCAAGGTTACAATTTTCATCAATTGGGAGGGTTCACGAGGATATAAAAATACCGTCATTTCTCTGAAATGACGGTAAATCAATGGCGCCCTCGGCGCGACTCGAACACGCGACCTATTGCTCCGCAAGCAAGCGCTCTAATCCACTGAGCTACGAGGGCATTGGCAGGCAGGGATTTTAATTCATAATCAGGGTCAGGTCAAGAGAAGCATACAAATGCCTAAAAATGTCAATGTATGGCATTCGTACGGATCAAATCCATAAACTCTGGAACGAGCTTTGGGTCGAAATGTTTACCGGCTTGGCTTTCGATATATTGGGCGGCGTCTTGTTTGGACCATGCAGAGCGGTAGGGGCGGTCTGATATCAAAGCATCATAAACATCCACCAGAGCAAACAGCCTGGCGGGAAACGGGATCTGATTCCCGCTGAGTTCGTCGGGGTAACCGGTGCCATCCCATTTTTCGTGATGCCAATGTGGAATGTCCAGAGCGGGCGCGAGATATGTCACCGGAGAGAGCAAGTCCACCGCAATGGATGGATGGCGGCGCATGATCTTCCATTCATCTTCAGCTAAAGGTCCCGGCTTGAACAGGATCTCATCGGGAATGGCAACTTTGCCAATATCATGCAGGATCGCACCGCGTCGAATATGAACCAGGTCTGAGCCTCCCACCCCCAAACGGACAGCCAGCCCAATCGTGGTCTCTGTCACGCGGCGGGCGTGTTCTTCAGTCCTTTTGTCGCGAAGATCCAACGCCCGCGATAACCCTTCGATTGTGGCATCATAAGCCAGGTTCAACTCCATGTTCGATCTTTGCACTTCCTTGAACATCAAGCCGCTATCGATTGCAATCGCTGCCTGACCGGCTATCATGACAAGAAAATCCAGCCAGTCTGCATCCGGGTGAAGGGGCGAGCGGTGGAACATTTCGAGTACACCAAGGATGCGGCCCTTTGCCATGAGGGGCACACCATAATAAGTTATAAAATGCTCTTGCGTAAAGTGCGGAGAGCGGCTAAATTCCATTCCGTTCTGGGTAAGGTCAGGAATATTGAGCATCTTTCGCTCTACTGCCACACGACCTGCACACCCCTCGCCCAATTTCAAATGCGTATGCTGCAAACTATTCGAGTAAAAGCCTCTGCCAGCTGTAAACTCGAGCATGTTCGTTTTGGCATTCAACAAGAGTATAGATACCGCGTCGATTCGCAGCAGCGCGGTGACTTGATCCAGCAGCATGGAGAGAAGCAGGTTCAGGTCCAGCCCGGAGGCGATGGCAAGGTCGATGGATCGAAGCGCAGAAAATTGCTGCATTTGCCGCATCGATCGATCTTCCATTTCCCTGCAATCAGTGATATCGCGCGTCACAAACATAAGTTGTGATCTTGAGATGGGGACAAGACGTGAGTCGAACCAGCGAGTTCGATTGGAGATCAGCAGCGAGTATTGGAGCGTATTGGCATCCCCGGTTTGTTGAACTATACGCAAAAGACGTTCGAATTTTTCCTTCACATCATCCGGGAAAACATCCTGTATCTTTCGACGCCGGGATATCTCTGGAAATCCATATTGGGCAAACGGACCTAACTTGTAATCGAGAATGACCCCATTCGTATCGAGGACAATATTCAGGTCTGAAAATGCCTGAAGCGCAGTTTCAAGTTTTTGATCAGAGACTGGCAGGGTTTCCAAAGATTACCTCATCATTGTGCAATTAAAATGAACGCGGGGCACAATGACTCCCTTCATCACCGCGCCCTCAGTTCCGCAGCGCTGCCCGCCGAACATCAGTGCGGTGAGAGCAAGATTGCGCCTGATGCGTTATATCATTCGTTTAGATGCTTCTCAAAGCGTGGTTGACCTTTTGAGCAAGATCAGCCAGAGTGCTCGCGCGGACAGATTTGATGATCGTTTCTTCCAGGTCAGTGAGTGCAAATGTCTGCCCGAGATATCCATTTGCCAATGCGGCTTCAGGTTCGCGAAGCAGGGTTTCGCGGAACTGGTTGCTGACGATGGCAGCCGCAAACAGACGGTGCAGACCGGTCCGTTCGGAAGATGTTCTGCGAAAGCCCAAAGCTGAAGAAGGATAGGCATCAAAAGTAAGCATTGTCATTTACCTCGACTTTATTGTACGCGTGGTCCAACACCACCATCGGAGGGTGAAACACCGCGGGGACCAACACCACCATCGGAAGGTGAAATACCGGACACAGAAAGTTGAGCAAATTTGTTGTTCATGGAACACCTCTTTTTTGATTGATGTGTCCATGATACACCCCCCCAGGCTACAAAACAGGCTGCAAATTTTTCCAGATTCCCCCAGATTTATAACCCTATAGATTAACCAGCTCTTGATAAAGAAGTTCTAATTCCTGAGAAGGAGGTAAACCAAGTCCTTCCTCCAAAGCCGATTTGCAGGCCTGGTAACAGCGTACAATGGAAGCGCGGTCTCCAAGTGCGGCATAGACACGCATTTCAAATTGGTAGATCACTTCATTATAAGGATTTTGAGACAGTGCAAGCTGGCAGGTGGAAAGGCAACGTTCAAACTGGTTGGCATCCAGGTATAAATGAGCTAATTCTTCCAGCGCCGTGACATAGATCTGTCCGAGCCTTTCGCGCTCAGAGGCGGCCCAGGAGGCATCCAGTTCAGCCAGGTAGGGACCGCGGACCAAATCCACTGCTTTTTGATACCAGTTGATCCGTTCCGGTATTTCCTTGTTTTTGCGTGCGCGCCGGAGGTGCGATTCAAAGGCTTCCACATCATACTCATAATCCAGCGCGCGGTTAAGACGATAGTACTCCTCATCAAAGACAATCACATTTTTCCCCACAGCGCGGCGCAACCAGTAGATCCCGTCCTTGAAACGTTTCTTGATCGCCTGGGGATCCATCACCTCGGGCCAAAGAACTTCAGCAATCTGTTCCTTGGTAAGCGCCTCCTGTTTATAAAGGAAATAGAAGAACAGGTCCCTGACTGATTTCGTCCGCCAATCGGATACCGTGATGACCCGCCCATTGACACTCACTTCGCCGCGCCCAAAGGCCCGGATAACAATGCTGGCGGACGGCATTTGAACAAGCTGGCTATGGCGGCGCACCATTCGCCGTATTAAAGGCATTTTCAAAGATAATCGCTGTGATCTCTCAAGTAAAGCCATTATTTGATGACCGATTTCAACATCATTTTGCCAGTCACTAAACCATTCAGCCGCCGGACGAAAAGCAACTAGCAAGGCATGGTCTGGATTTGTGCCTGCTGGCAACAGCTCTTTTAACTCAGCGCGAGCGGCGTTTCTTTGACCGGCTTGATCAAACGCCGCCCCCAGCCAGATGATGCTCCATTGAATTTCCAGATCCCTTCCATCCTGGATGAAAAAGTTTTTACACTCCTGCAACAAACGGATTGCCTTTCGCGCCTCCCCATTCAGCAGGTAAAAGCGCCCTTCCAAAAGGGACCAAAGACCGCGCTCGTACGCAGACTGGCTTAATTTTAGTCTTCTCCGGTGTGTATTAAGGATTTGGCTGGCACTCTTCCAATCTTCCTTTAACAGAGCCAACATCCCTTTTGCGATGATCAGATAATTGGAGATAAATGATCCTTCCAATTCGCTGGCAATCGCCTCCGCCTGCTGGTAGGCTTGTAGTGCCGGATCGAACTCTTCTATTTCACTGTATAGGTCGCCCAAGCCTGCAAGGAGAAGAGATTCAGCACGCTGATTGCGGCTTTTACGGGCACACACGAGACCCTCTTCGAAAGTCTCGGAGGCAAGCTCGTATTCACCCAATTGGTGGTAAAGAACTGCAAGGTTATTCAATATTTCAGCCTGGGAGTAAAAATTCTTTTCAATCTCCCTTAATTTCAAAGCTTCCTGATACGAACTCCTGGCAGAGTCGATATCGCCCACCGCGAGATGAACCATCCCTGTTTCCATTAAAACAGTCGGGATACTGCCTGTTTCGTTCAGGGCGCTATAAAGTGATAAGGAATGCTCCAACGATTCAACTGCCTGACGCGAGTCGCCTAACCGATATAAATTCAATCCCTTAAGACGTAAACCCTCTGCATACAGAGACTGAAAGGTTGTGTCAGATTCTGCCAGATGCAGCGCCTCTTCAATATCCTGAATGGATGCTGTGTAATTCCCAAGGACTCGAAGTGTATTTGCGCGGCGGATCAATGCGAGGGTCAAGCCGGCTATGTCTCGATTCTTTCGAAAGATGGCAACGGCCTTGTCAAGGAGGTCATTGGACTCTTGCAGATTGCCTTTCACAGCCAGAATTGGACCGCGTAAAGAGATCAGCCCGGGGCGTGTCCGGACAATCGCTGGAGGCAGGCTGTTGATCCAGCCTTCTAACGTCACCAGGGCACTTTGCAGCATTGAGGCGCCGGCCCGTTCCACCACCCCCGCTAAGGCTTCAAAATCATTCAACTGTTTACATGTGAAGTAGGCTTTTTCCCATTCACCGGCCTTTTCATAGGCCTTGACCATCCGCTCTAGGATGGGTTTTATTTCCTGAGGGCGTTCCTCCTTCAAACGGGTTTGCAGGAATTCACGAAAGAGGTGATGGTAGCGAAGCCAGCGTCCATCCGAGCCGAGAGGCAGAACGAACAAATTCTTCTCCAGGATCAAGCTCAAGAATTCATACCAGTTCTGACGTTCAGCATAAAACGGACCCAGTGTAATCTCACAGAAATCCGCGCTGAACTCGTCTGGCAGGGAGGTACGCAGGAGAAATTCCCGTATCGGTGCTGGTTGTTGATCGAGGACCTGTTTACCAAGATAAGCGAATGTATCTACACCAGAGACGCGGGGCATATCCGGCATGTTGGAAAGCACCATGCCTGTAATCCAGCCGCTGGTTTGGTCAACGAACTCCTGTGCTGTTTCATCTGAAAGATGCTGGTGATAGTTCTGGGCATATAAAGCCTGCACTTCACGGGGGATGAACGCCAGTTCATCGTGGCTTATTCCAGCTACCTGCTCCCTCGCGACCATTAAAGTCACGTCATCCAAAGAAGGCAGTGTGCGTGAAGAAAGGAGGATATGGCAGTTTTCCACCACCAACTCAAGAAAGCGATTTAGGAGTGTGGAAATGACCGGAACGTCATCCAGGAGGTGGTAGTCTTCAATGATCAGGAGAAAATCAAGTTCAACACAGTCATATAGTTCGTTGGTAAGTGTCACCAGCAGCGATTCAGCATCCTGTTCAATCGACTTCAATCGATTTAATTGGAGTCGTGAAGCCTCGCCTACACCCGGAAAACGTTCCGCCAGCGTGGCAATCAGATATGCCATGAATCTTTGAGGATCGCGATCCAGGAGATCGAGCGAAAGCCAACAGACGGGCATATGACTATTATGTGCCAGATCAATTAGGAGCGAAGTCTTGCCATATCCCGCCGGCGCGGAAAGCAGGATCAGTTTATTATCCAGCAAGGCCCTAAGACTCTCCAGCAAACGCGGGCGGGAGAGTAGTTCAGGGCGGCGATGCGGAACGATGATCTTGGTCTTACTGATCGGGATTGATTTATTGGACATACGCTCAGATGAAACTGCTCTCATTTTATGTCTTTCTTGAAAATTTTTCATCTGAATTTCATCACAATTTTGCCAATGACAATATTTGGTCAAACTTCAGTATTAAGCTTAATACGGAGCTGCCTTATTGGGCATTTGGGAGAGATCTAAAAACAGGATCTGTTTTATTGTATTTCATGCAATACTTCCAGCATACGCGCATGAATGCCAGGCGCCGCAGCAATGATAGATAGAGGCGGGGATATGTAATCGTCGCCTCCGCCTACATTGGTCACCAATGCACCTGCTTCTTCACAGATCAGGCCGCCTGCCGCCACATCCCAGGGATTAAGGGCAAGTTCCCAAAAACCATCAAAGCGACCGACCCCTACATACGCCAGGTCCAGCGCGGCGGAGCCAAGCCTGCGCACACCGCGTGAAAGCTTCCCGAATCTTACGAAGTTGTCAAAGTTATCCAGAGGCGTATCCCACGCATCGTAGGGAAAACCCGTAACAAGAAGACTCTGTTGAAGATCTGTCGTTGATGACACTTGTAAACGTCGGCCATTAAGATACGCACCCTCACCGCGTTCAGCAGTGAACATTTCATCGCGCATCGGGTCATAAACAGCGCCCAGACTTAAGCTCGCACTGAGAGAGGCAGACGTACTTCGCCGTGAGGCATAGGCAATGGAAACGCAGAAGATCGGGATATTATGTGCATAATTCACCGTCCCATCCAACGGATCTATATACCAGATATGCTCATCACGGCCCTTAATGACGCCGGTCTCCTCAGAAAAGATATGATGATCAGGAAAATCCTTTTGAATTTTGCCAAGCAAAAATGCTTCAGATTGATGGTCCACTTCAGTGACCAGGTCTATCACACCCTTATAGTTCACCTGATGTTCCTTTTCATAACCAGCGTGAAGGATTGCGCCTGCTTCACGCGCGAGATTTTCAATATAAGACAATGTAGGTTGCATCTATTCACCTTTTCATTTAACCACTAAGACACAGAAACACCGAGGAAAAGCAGATCTCTGTGACTCCGTGCCTTTTATCCAGATCGGACTGTGGTTCTAAACTTGAGAGTTATTTTTTAAGTGCTTCGAGCGTTTTGTAAATATCATAAAGTTCAGTCTGGATCTCATCACGGTCGCGCATGGATTGCTGCAACAGCGCTTCAAACGCGGGCTTTTGATCATGTGGCAGTGTAGGTAATAACCGTTCGGCGCGTGCGATCTGTGTATTTTTATGACGCAATTTATTTTCAAGCCGCGTGCGGTATCCGTTATAGAATCTTTCCATATCGAGTGGGTGCGGTTGTGTAAATGGTTGTTGTGTCACCAGTTCTGCTACAGTCAGCAAAAAGTCTTCGGTATCGATCGGTTTTTCCATGAAGCGCGCTGCGCCGAGGCTCAATGCAAAATCCTTATCTTCAGGAGTCACGTAAGTTGCTGAAAGGAAAACTACTGGAATGGAACGCGTTTCGGGGTTGAGTCGCAACTTCTGAACGAATGCATAACCATCCATCTTTGGCATCAGGATGTCGGTGATGATCAGCACGGGCCTTTGACGTGCAATTACCTCCAGCGCCTCCTCCCCGTTGCGAGCTGTAATCACGGCATAGCCTTTGAACCGCAGTGTGACCTCCAGCAGTTCAAGAACATTTGGGACATCTTCGACGATCAGGATGGGACCATATAATGTAGTCATATTATCATTGTAGCCGCGTTCCAAATGAACAACAAGAGCGCCTCCTTACTTTGGCATGAAAATGTCAGTCGCTCCAGACGCGTGACCCCAACGCCGAGCGGATGAACTCCACGGCGAGCAACGCAGTTTGGTTCTGCACATCAAGGATGGGATTCACCTCAACCAGATCCATGCCGATCAATTTGCCTGTCTCTGCCACGACTTCACCTACAAGATGCGCTTCACGGTACGTTAACCCGCCAGGGACAGGGGTTCCCACACCCGGCGCGTACCCAGGGTCAAGTGCATCCATATCAAAAGAGATATAAATACCATCCGAATCACTGCTGACTCGTTCAAGTGCCTTTTCAAGCGCAGCCGGCATGCCCAGGCGGTCAATTTGCTCCATACCTTGCACCATTACGCCTGCCGATCGCAGGTTGTCTTTTTCCCCCGGGTCGAGGTCACGCGCTCCGATAATGGCGACCCGTTTCGGATCCACAACTGGAGGCGTCTCATCCCATAACGAGACCAGGCTGGGGTCACCGAGTCCGCACAATGCCGCGAGAGGCATCCCGTGGATATTTCCAGAGGGCGTCGTTTCGTGTGTGTTGAAATCAGCATGTGCATCGATCCATATCACAGCGAGTTTTCGCTGCTTTGCCGCGCCGCGAATCGAACCGACTGACAAACTATGGTCACCTCCCAGCACCAGAGGAAACCGCCCGCCCTGAATGGAAGTTGCTACTGATCCGGCGATGCGTCTCCCCATTGGAATGATGCAATCGATGTATTTGAGTCGGGGATCCGTGACCTCACACGTTTCCTGGATGGGAACCTCGATATTACCCTTATCTTCCACGGTATGACCCAGCTCCTCGAGTCTTTGTCGGAGATGCGCGTACCGGATCGCGCTGGGGCCCATATCCACACCGCGGCGGTCCGCTCCGAGATCAATGGGCACGCCGATAATATCGATTTGCATAAATTATCTCCTTAGAAGTCTTTTGCGTCGTTTATCTCTTTGCTGCTGAGATAAGCTGTTACTCTGTTCTTCCCGCTATCTTTGGAACGATATAAAGCCTTATCGGCGGCTTGCAGAATCAGATCGCCTGTGTGACCATGCTGAGGGAAAGTCGCCACACCGGCTGAGAACGTGGTGGAAAATTTCATCCCTTCATAGGCAATGGCGGTTTCTGAAAAATCCTGCCGCCACGTCTCTGCACGCTCATAGCCGATTTGGTGTGGAGTATTGGGCATAAGGATAACAAACTCCTCACCGCCAAAACGGCAGACCACATCACCGCGCCGTGTATGCTCCACGAGGAAATTTGCAAAGGCTTGCAGAATCACATCCCCACATTTGTGACCATAATTATCATTGAATTGCTTGAAATTATCCAGGTCCATCATCACGATGGATACAGCTGTTTTTTCCCGCTCTGCGCGAGCGATCTCGTTATCAAGAACTTCAACCATGTAACGACGGTTGTAGACGTCTGTAAGCGGATCTTTGATCGCCTGCTGCTCCAACTCATCGCGAAGCTGTTGAATCTCCTCGAGCTGACGTGTGAGTGCCTCATTTGCGTATATCAGGTCGTTCTCCAGCCATTTTCGATCGGTAACATCATGCGCAACAATAAGGCGTCCTTCAAGGGCATTGAAACGGTTGTAAAGAGCAGATACATTCAGTTCGAGCGTGCGCGGCGGATCACCAGGAATTTGAATCTCTTCATGAGTCTCATTTGACATCAAAAAACGGTTGATGAGTTGGGGCCACTGATGGAACACTTCCATTGGATCTTTGCCCACGATTTCATCAAGTGTTTTTCCCAGCCATTCCTGCGCTGCCTTGTTTGCATCCAACACGCGGTCATG
>LLBZ010028662.1_pt8 | contig 13230 bp, 9 predicted proteins | sample 1489421 | NCBI WGS metagenome assembly LLBZ01 (sample SAMN04092657, study PRJNA295927) | soil metagenome | biome: Soil prokaryotic community; feature: Bulk soil; isolation source: soil from tomato rhizosphere | host: tomato cultivar Moneymaker | place: South Korea | collected 2011-11-01 | reverse complement strand
GAACGACTCTTCCAGTTGATGCAGAATCTCGTCCACCTGCAAAATGTTAACGCGTGCGGCAGCAAGCTCGATCGCCAGTGGAATCCCATCTACTTTTCGACAGATTGCCGCGACGGCTCGAATGTTTTTCTCCGTCAACTGAAATGTCGATTGAACCAGAGCTGCCCGTTCGGCAAACATTCGGATGGCTTCATATTCGCTCAGTTTTTCAAGCGAGAGTTTCCTGTGTTCTGGCACGGAAAGAGAAGGAATGCGGTAGATCGCTTCGCCTGCCATTGCCAATGCTTCACGGCTGGTGGCAAGAATTTTCAGATTCGGGCAGGCTTGTAGTAATGCTGTGATCAACTGCGCGCAGGCGTCCAGAAGATGCTCGGAGTTATCGAGGATCAACAGGATGGTTTTCGTGCTCAGGGCATGTGTGAGCAGCTCAAGGATGGGCCTGTCTGACCGTTCGCGAATGTCGAAGACCGCGGCAACGGTTTGTGGGACCAAGGCCGGGTCCGAAAGGGAATCCAGCGCTACGAACCAGACGCCGTCCGGATGCTCGTTCAAGAGTCTGTGTCCTACCTGCAACGCCAGACTTGTTTTACCGATCCCGCCTGTGCCGACCAGCGTAACAAGGCGGTTCCTTACGACCAGTTTTGCAATGTCTCTCTGTTCCTTTTCGCGCCCAATGAAAGAGCTGAGCTGCAAGGGGAGGTTATGCGGCGGCAGAATGGATTCTGTGGGTCTCTCCACCCGGGCGGGTTTGATATCCCGTTTACGAATCTTTTTATAAAGCTCGCGCGTCTCTGGCTGAGGGTCGATACCCAGTTCTTTACGCAGAAGCTGCTCACAAGCCTGGTATTGCTTCAACGCCGCGTTGTGCTGACCTGCCTGCATATAGACCTGCATCAATTGCCGGTGCGAAGCTTCGTCGAGCGGGTCCAATATGATCAATCGGCGTGCATAAGGAATCGCTTGCTCCGCCTGGCCCAATGCGCAATAGTCATTTGATAGCGTGAACAGGGCGCGCCCGAGCTGATGTCGCAGCTCCTCCGATTTGGCGAAGGCCCAATCGTTGAAGGGATGAGCATCTCTCAGGCTGAAGCCGGTCAGGAAGAGGTTGCGATATAGCTTGGCAGACTCCGATAGTAGGGCGACCCGACGCGAAACATCAATCTCACGCTGCCCCTCCGTGAGCCGGGACTCAAACTCTCGTACGTCCAGCCAGATATCCCTCTCCTGACTCAAACCGATCGATTCGCGGTCTGCAGCGATCCATCCCTCACCCATGGATTGCCCAAGTTCCCACAGGATCTGACGCAGGTTTTTATAGGCTTTAGAGCCTTCCTGATCTGGCCAGAGCAGGGCACTGAGCGAGGCGCGCGTGTGCCGTGCTCCCTCAACGGCAAGATACGCCAGCAAGGCTATCCCTTTGCGGCGCTCGAGTGTCAGAGACGTATCGTCCAGATGGATTTGCGGGGGACCTAGAAAATGCAGGGCGAGGTGGGCAGGCATTTCTCTCCTTCGCTCAAGCCAGAGATTATATCCCCGAAATTTACCCATTTCCTACAAAAGGGGCATTTTGAGACGCTTTCTGAGACGGACCGCAGACGCGCAATCCGTAAACTAGGGTCAAGTTCAGCCAATTCAAAAGGAGAAAGAAATGAACAAGCTTTTCAAAACACTCAGTCTGATTTTCGTGCTGGTGCTCGTTGTCATAATGCTCGGTACACAAGCGGTTCGAGCGCTGCGAGACGCGGCGGCTGTGGCACCACTGCCGTATGGATTGACGGCGCAGGATACCATGGCAAGCGTGGAGTACAAGCTGGGCCAGCCCCGAGAAATCCATGCCCCTCAAGCAGGATGGGAGCCCGGTCTACCCGATGAAGGCGGCTCGCCAGATCACGCCCATTACTGGGCGATCTACAAGCGCTTTGGCCTGACCGTGGTCTACAACACGCCTTCTGCAAGTGACAAGAACGCAACCATCTACGCCATCTATGTCAATGACTAGTGCACCAACGAAGCAACCTCTACCTGATAAGGGAGGTTGCTTCGCCCACTACCTTTGACTCTTTATATCTCCGATGCCTGAAAAAACGGATACGGATTCGTTTATTGGTTTACAGGAAAGAAAATCTCATGAACACGCTTATTCAGAGGTTGGGCATTTTTGCCGCCATTTCAATCTTTATCAGCAGCTGTGGCGCGCTGTCCGTTCGAGCCGGGCAGGAAGCGGGGAAGGCACCCCAAGCCGCTCTCTATGAATCGCTTCTCGGCAAACCTCTGACCGATGAAGCTGTCGCGGATTTCGTTGCAGAGAACACATGCTCCAGCGCAAATCAGTTCCTACTCTGCAACTCGATTGGCATGGCGCTACGAACAGACTCGAACCAGACGGTGGAAACCGTCTATCTCTATCTGAACTATGCAGAAGGGTTCGAGCCTTATAAAGGCACGTTACCGTTCGGGCTGAAATTCTATGACAACCTGGCGGCCGTCGAATACAAACTGGATCGCCAGGGCCTGGGAAATGGCGGCCTGCCAGATGAGGAAGCAGTGCCTGACCATATGCACTACCAGGCGACATATCACCAGGCTGGCCTGACGATCCTCTACAACTATCCGTTCCCCGATGAGGATGCCACGATCTATGCGATTGTGGTGACCAGTAAAAAGTGACCAGGATGAGATCCTTTACTCAATAAAAAGACCGGGAGCGAATGAACTCTCGGTCTTTTTGTATAAATTGGGACTCGCGACACGCCATTCTGACACGTTCGCGACACGCTCGATAGGTACACTGAGCTAAACAGGAAACAAATAAGAAAGGAAGATCAGCCATGTTTGACAAAATAATTCTCATTTTGATCGTAAGTGTGATGTTGCTGGGCGTAGCGATGACTGCTGTACCCATTCCGGTCCTGTGGGGCATGGGCTGCCTTGGCTTTTTTGCGCTCTCTGTGGCTTTGCGCAGCCAACAACAGGGATGAGTGATGGGCGACCCAGGCTCCTTGCTTGCTCATGAAGTCGTAAGATCATACGTGACCGGAAGTGTATGCCCGGTCACGTTTTGATTTACAGGGCTTGCACGAAATCGCTTGCCCTCAACCGATGTATAAAATAGATCAAAAGCGCGAAGAGGGATAACGCGCCAGCCTGATGAGCCAGTGCAACTGTAATGTGCACGCGCAGAAGGACAGTTAAGACCCCGAGCAGGATTTGAAAAACAACCAGTCCGAGCAGCCAATTGAGTCCAGCTTTGATCTCGGCCGAAGCACTCTGTCTGCGGACTGCAAAATAAAGAGCAACCACCGCGATGAACACTGCGAATGCAAACCAGCGATGGATGAATACAATCGTCTGGGGTGACTCAAGAATATTGATGAAGGAACTAAATAAATTTGGAGGAACCAGTCGACCGAGCATCAACGGCCAGGTGTCTGAAACATGACCGGCCTTGAGCCCCGCGGTCATGCCGCCGTAGGCGATTTGGATAATCAGCAGGATAAATGAGATCAAAGCCAGCTTAGACTGCAGGGACCATTTTGCCTTTCTCGTCTTCTCAGGAAATCCATATTTGTGCCCGAACGCCGTCCATAACGCGAGCCCTAACAGCGTCAGTGCCAGGAGCAGATGCACCGTCAGGTTGAAGTGACTGACGGATGGGCGATCCACGAGTCCGCTGGCGACCATGATCCAGCCGGCAAAGGCCTGGGCAATGAAGAGCATTCCCATCAAAAAGTAGATGCCAAAGTCACTCAACGGGATTTGTTTTGTGAAAAGAAAATAGAACACAGGGACAGCGTAGACCAGCCCCGCAAAGCGGGCGAGGAAACGGTGGAACCATTCGATATAAAAAATATATTTGTATTCCTCCAGCGTCATGTCGAAATTGATCTGCTGGAATTCGGGAGTCGCCTGGTATTTTGTAAACTCCTCCTGCCAGGCCGCTTCCCCGCGAGGAGGGACTGTTCCGCTGATGGGATTCCATTCGGTGATGGAGAGACCCGAGCGCGTGAGGCGGACGAATCCCCCAAAGATAATTAGAAAGGCCACGAGGGAGGCGAAGAGAAAAAGCCATTTCATCACTGTGGGATTGCGCAACGTGCCCGTATCTTCGCGAGGCAAAGCATCTCCCTGCACGCGCTGTAAAGTACCGGTGTTCTCCCGGTGTGTCTGTGTCATATGGAATTCTCCGGAAAGGAAATCTCTGCGCGGGGATGATCAACTTGCTTGCAGCTGCATCAGCAACTGCCGATATTGCTCTGCATTGGGCGGCCCCATCAACAGGATCTGGTTGATCAGGACCATCGCATCTTCTTTTTTGCCGGCGCTCAACATCGATTCGGCCAGCGAATCCAGCTGGCTCACAGCGTCGTTTATCCGGCCAGCCTGATGGTAAAGCTGGGCAAGCGCCCGACGCAGGACCGCATCATTGGGACGGTCGGCAAGCAGCTCTTCCACGAACTTAATACCCTGCTCACTGTTTCCGTGAGTCTGTAAATAAGTGAGGTAACTCTCGATCTCTGCGTTGGCCTGGGCGGGCTGCCCCAGACGCAGACTGAGCTCGATCAGATTCTTGCGGACGCCCTCATCGTCCGGTCGCAGCGTGCGGATTTGCTCATAGACGCGGATGGCCTGTTTCCAGTCCAACCTTTGCATGTCGATATCCGCCATGCGCTGCAGGATGTGGATGTTCCATTTGCGGTCTGCGTTGGATTGCTGCACCACGCGCAGCGCGGTTGTGTATGTCCGGCGGGCCTGGTCGAGCTCGGCAAGACGGTAGTAGGTGTCTGCCAGCTCGAGATATTCACGGATGGCGTCGTCCACCTGTCCCCGGGCGACAAGCTGATCGATCAGCTTTGAACGCGCCACCATATCCATGGGTGCGAGCTGGATCACGCGTCGCAGCAGCTTGGCTGCCTGGGCGGCCTCACCGCGCACACTGTAGGCCTGGGCGATGGTGTTGAATTTGGCGATTGCCTCTTCGAGATGGTTTTCACGGATCAGAAGATCGCCCATTAACGTGTGGAGGGGGAGATAGGTGGGGGCATACGTCAGCGCGTGGAAGGCTTCCTCCATGGCAGACCGTAATTGCCCGGCGCGCGCCAGCTGGTGGACGTGGCTGATGGCTTCCAGCACCTGGCTCGATTGGGCCTGCAGGATCACGTCTGCCAGGGGCATGGGCATATCACCGTCCTGCGACCGGGACATCTGCTCGCGCGCCCGATACAAATGATCGCGCCAATTTTTTCGCATGAGCATCTCGTTGACGTTGTCGCACAGGCGCTTGAGGACGGCTTCGTCTTTTTCCATGGCCTGGGCCTCGATCAGCGGCTCATACATCTGGCGGATCTCATCGGCTTGTTCCGGCGGGACGATCATCGAATCGGCCAGCTTCAGGGCTTCGAGGTAGTCCTGGGAGGCAATATCGAGCCGCCCCAGTTTCTGTTGGATCTGACCCATGAGCAAACGCGAAGCGAGACCGAAGTCGTTGTGCTTGACGGCATGTTGCAAATGCCGGATAGCAGACTCAAGGCGGTCGCCTTTCGAGCGAAGCAAACCCAGGTCAAAATAAAGCGCAGGATGATTAAAGCCAGCTTCGAGCGCGTGCTCCAACTCTTCGGCAGCCTGCCCTTCGTTATTCTTCGTCTGCGAGTCGATAGCCTGACCGAGATGGAGGACAACCTTTGTCTGTTCGGACTGCTGCATAGAGAGCTGGCCGGTGCCGCGCATGAGCGCCTGGAGGCCGCGGCGCGCCTGGGCGCTCTGCCCATCGTCGGTGGAGTATTCGAAGAGGATCTCTGCCAGCCGGGTGAGGGCCTTTTGCCTGGCCTCCGCGATCGGATCCAACCCGGAATCGGCTTCCTTCCTGGGCTGCTCCAACTGCTTGACCTGGGCCATCGCGATCGGGCCCGTCCCGCCTTTCGGCCGTAATGGTTTCGGCAATAATTGCCCGGCCCGCAAGAGGTTTAGAGCCTGCCCTGCTTCCTCACTTTCAGGCAGGATCTGCAAGGCTTTCCTGACCAGTTCGGCAGTCTTCTCGAGGTTTCCGGTGCGCTGGACGAGACTGGCAACGGCGATATATTCTGCCACCGCGCGGGCTTTGTGGCCGAGTCGCTCGTGCGCCAGTGCGAGACGGGAGTGGGCCATCACGTGGTCGGGATCGAGCATGGTCACGCGCACCCAGTTCTCGATTGCCTTATCGACGTCGCGCTGGTTAAGGAAGAGCTCCGCGGCTTTAAGGGCCGCATCGATCGCTTGCTTGAGGTGACCCGTACGCTCGAGGAGCTGTGCCAGTTTCTCCATGGGGGAGGGATCCTTCGGGGATACCTGCGCGGCGCGCTTGTAGATCAAGAGGGCTTCCTCAAAGTTGGCCTGTTGGAATAAGGCCAGTCCGAGGCTGTTGAGCGCCTTGGGGTTATCGGGCATCTCCTGTAAGGCTTTGCGATATGCCGCGGCTGCCTTTCCCCATTCCTGGTCCCAGGCTGCGGAGTGTCCCTCGTTCATTGACTTCTGGAAGATGTCTTCTCGTCCGGGCATAGTGATAATCAATACTTTATGAGAATTGGATTGGTGGCCTTCTGGTAATTATAACGTAGGGGCAGGACTAGCCTGCCCCTACTATCGGTTCATCTTTATATCAGATTTGTCTCCCCCCAGTTCGTACCATAGCGCGCCTCGGTAGAGAGAGGGATGTCTAGGGGATATGCGTTGGCCATCACTTCCTGTACGACACGGGCCGTTTCTTTCAGTTCTTTCTTCGGACACTCGAAGACCAATTCGTCATGCACCTGCAGGAGCATCCTGGCTTTCAGCCCGGCCTCCTGTAACGCAGCGGGGATCTTAATCATCGCGATCTTCATCATGTCTGCCGCCGTGCCCTGGACCGGTGCGTTAATCGCTTCCCGCTCTTCCCGATTTTTCACCTGGACGTTGGCTCTACCCTGCAGGGCAGGGAAGTAGCGTCTGCGCCCGAGCAACGTTTCCACGTAACCCTGCTGCGCGGCCTGCTTGCGGATGCCGTCCAGGTAGCGCTTGACGCCGGGGAACTGCTGAAAATATGCTTTGACGAACGTCTCGGCTTCGGCGAGGGTCAGGTCTGTGTAGCGGGTGAGTCCAAAGACCGACATCCCGTAGATGAGTCCGAAGTTGATTCCTTTGGAGCGACGGCGCATCTGCTTGGTCACGTCCTCCGGTTTCACGCCAAAGATCGCGACCGCGGTGGCTGTGTGGATATCCTGTCCGGCGCGGAAGGCCGCCAGCATGTTTTCGTCCTGCGCCATGTGAGCGACGATGCGCAGCTCGATCTGCGAGTAATCCACCGAGAGCAGCACATTGCCCTTTTGAGCTATGAATCCCTGGCGCAGACGCCGTCCCTCTTCCGAACGGATGGGAATATTTTGCAAATTTGGATTCATGGACGACAATCGTCCTGTTACGGCGCCGATCTGACTGTAGTTTGTGTGCACACAACCTGTCTCCGAATTGACCGCAGCTTGCAGCGCGTCCACATAAGTGGATTTGAGCTTGGAAAGCTCGCGATGCTCGAGGATCATATCGACCACAGAATGCTTGCCACGTAATAGATCGAGGACACCCGCCGCAGTGGAGTAGTGTCCGCTGGCGGTCTTGTTGCCGCGGTCTGGCGGCTCGAGACCTAGTTGTTTAAAGAGAACGTCGGAAAGCTGCTGTGTGGAGTTGATATTGAACGGTTTACCAACAAGCTCATAAACCTGCTTTTCGATCTCGCTCATCCGTTTTTGTAGGCGCTCGCCGGTCTCCTGAAAGAAGGGCAGATCCAGCGAGATACCAGTCATCTCCATATCCGCCAGAACGGGAGTCAACGGCAGGTCGATTTCGTACAAAAGCTTTTCCCCGTTGACACGCTTGAGTCCTTCGATCTGAATAGGCATCAGCCGCAGTGTTACCTCGGCATCGGCCACGGCGTATGGCGCCGCCGACTCAATGGCCACGGCGTCCATGGTGATCTGTTTCTTGCCTTTGCCAATCAGCTCCTCGATATGGGTCATCTCTTCGCCGAGCTTGTTGAAGGCCATATTTTTCAAGCCCATGCTGCGTGAAGAGGGATCGATAATGAACTCGGCCAGCATGGTATCGAACGTAAGTGGCGAGACGCGCAGTCCATGCCTGGCCAGGACGATGTAATCATATTTGGCGTTGTGGGCGATCTTGCCGATCTTCGGATCCGTGAGCGGCACTTTGAGCGCAGCCAGCACCTGTTCCAGCGGGAGGTTCGCTCCAGACTGATGACCGGTGGGGATGTAATACCCTTCGCCTTCCTTAATTGCCAGCGAGATGCCGACGATCTCCGCCTTCATTTCTTCGGTGGAGGTGGTTTCCGTATCAAAGGAAATGACCTGTGCTTTGTTGAGCTCTTTGACGAGGTCTGCAAGTTTTTTCTCCGTGTCGATAATGTTGAGCTTGATGTCCAGTGTTGTCGCCGGTGTGTACACCACGGCTGCTCGTGCTCCGCCTGCTTCACTCACGAATAAGGACATCTGCTCTCCAGGCTTGAGCGGCGCGGCTGTAACCGTAGCCCCATCCTTTCCTGTCATGCGATCCAGGGTCTTGAGCAGGGAGCGGAATTCCAGCTCCTGGAAAATCTTCTCGATGGCAGGGATATCCAGCTCCTGGGCCTGCGCATGTTCGAGGTCGAGCTTGATGTTCAGGTTGGTCTTGATCTGCGCCAGCTCGCGGCTGAGGAAAGCGTTCTCGCGATTTTGTTCGAGTTTTGTTCGCCAGCGATTCTCCACCTGGTCGATGTTTTGATAGATGTTGTCGAGAGTCTGAAATTTTTGGATCAACGCAATAGCGGTCTTTTCGCCAATGCCCGCGACACCTGGAATGTTATCGGACTTGTCGCCGACCAGTGCTTTATAGTCGACAACTTGCGTGGGTGGGACGCCGAGTTTCTTGACCACATCTTCATCCGTGATGTAGTTCTGGTCATCGCCAGCCAGATAGACGGTCGTCCGCTCGTTGACAAGCTGCAGGAGGTCGCGGTCGCCGGTGATGATCTTTACACCAAGTCCCTGCTCTGCCGCAGTGCGCGCGATCGAGCCGAGCACGTCGTCGGCTTCGTAGCCTTCCATCTCGAGGCGCGGGATGTTGAAAGCATCGATCATGGCGCGGATTCGCCCGATCTGCGGGCTGAGGTCATCCGGCATCTTGGCGCGCGTGCCTTTGTAGGCCGGGAAGAGCTGGTCTCGGAAGGTCTTGCCGGTATCGAAGGCCACGGCGATGTAATCCGGTTTTTCCTGTTCGAGAATGCGAAGCAGCTCGCGTGCAAACCCATAGGTGCCTGCCGTAGGCTCCCCCTTGGACGTCTGCCAGCGCGCGCTGCCGCCGCCAGCCGTCAGTGCGAAATACATGCGATAAGCGAGTGCGTGTCCGTCAATCAGGTAAAGGGTAGAAGGCATGTGAGAGTTCCAAGGGTAGGGGCGACCCACCTGGCTTTTTTCTAGAGATCACATCGATAAAACCTGCTGTGGTCACAGTTGTATCTAAGAAATCTTAAAGGGTCGCCCGTACAAAATAGTTTAAATAGAAACGCGGAGTAATTATACTCCGCGTGTATGATACCTATATAAGTGATGCTCAGCGCGAGGACATGTTATTTCTCGGCTGCGAATAACCCTGGCGCGTGCGAGTCTGTTTGATGTAGTCTTTGACTAACTGCGGGGGATGAGGCTGTGTGCCGCCCATGATCAGATATCCGGGCGCCCAGAAATCGCCGGAGGGATTCTCCTTCTTCAACTTTGAGAATTCCGAGAAGATCTTTTCCGATGTCTGCTGGCGGATGATGCGCATTAGATAACCCGGTGACGTTGCTGGAGGCACGTTCAACACCCATTGCACATATTCCGGGCGGACGGCCAGATATTCCAGTCTCCAGCCAAATGCAATACAGATCTGAGGCAGCCATTCCGAGAGCCGGTCTGCCATGTCGCCGGTCAGATAATGGTTGCTGAAACGCGGCACCAGTAGGCAGGCATAGGTGAGGTTATAGAGTCCGGGGGAGATGGGCTCGAGCATCACACGTCCGGCCACCTCGGTGATCGAATGAGGTCGTGTTTCGTCCAGCTCGCCGGGCATCGGTCGGCGGATGGGTGTTTCGGGACGCCGGCGCGACTTGGAAGGCATTGTCGCATCGAAGTCTTCGACGACGTGCTCTACGGTCTCTTCATTATTTTGATTCGATACCAACAGGTCGTTGGCATGAACGGCAGGCGAGCTCTCATGGCTATACTGCCTCGAACGGGAGGGAGAGGGATGTGGAAGATACTCCTCCTGTTCCTCCGAAGGAAGGGGGCTCAGGCCAGGTTCGGGACGGGGTGGCGGCACATCGGAAAGGATCTCGGCAATGCTCGGAATATTCAGATCCTGATTGCTCTCATCCTCCACGAACTCCGTGGGCGTATCATACGAAGCGGGCAGAGACTTCTGCCCGATAGAGGGTTCAGCCACCTCGGGGCCTTGCGTGGAGAGCCTGTTCACCAGCTGCCCGGCCTGCGAACGAATGGTGCTAAACGGTGTTTCCGCATCGAAGACCAGGGCAAGCACCACATCATCTGCCAGACGCGTGGCATAGAGCATGTGCTCTGCCTTCGTGGCCTCCAGGCGCACAAAGCGTAGCAGGTCGCTCCCTTTTTGTCCATCCCAATGCCGGGTCACCGCCACTGCCAGCTCCTTTGCCGCGCCCTGTGAGAGCTGGCCGGCATAGGCCCACAGGCTGTCGCCGCGGGTGATGAGGGCTGCCTGTGCAGAGGACTCGAGCGTAAGGCGCGTCAGATGCTGCGCGGCTCGGGTTACATCTCCGAGCCAGGGAAGTGTCGAATGGATAGTCTGGACTTCGCGTGGACGAGGGGCCGGGGAGGGCTGAGAAGGAGGGGTGGAATTATTGTTTAGCATGTTCAATACATCCGGTAAAAAGTATGGCTTGGGCGAGAACATCCACGGGTAGAGCTCATCCAGCGCGGGCCGTGTCCCTTCTCGCGAGAACACGATGAACCGGATCTCCGGGTTCAACATCCGCAGCGCCTGACCAATTTCCAGGACATTCCTGTATCCGAGATCCATGTCGAGGAAGGCGAGTGATGAGTTCTCTTCATCTGCGCGGACAACCGTTTCACCTTTTCCCTTGGTGATCTGGACGCGATAACCTTCCTGCTCGAGCCCATGCAGCAGTACTTGTGCGAACTTTGTATCTGCACTGACGATTAGCAGACTTTTCATGATATTTGTAAAGTTTATCACGTCAGAAGTTCATAAGCAAGCTGGAGTACAGGAGCACTTTGCAAAAATGTGAGGATTCTCCTAAACTTGTCTAATCAACTTGATTTTCGCCTTTATTTGTGCTATCAATAGAAAAAATCACAAGGGATATGAATGCACCGAGAACGAGTTTCTGAAAATGTTTTTTGGTTCCAGAGTGAAGTTTATGCTCAGGTAACAGCGGGGGTGGTGGCAGGTCCCCAATGGGCGGTGGTGATCGATACCCTGGCTTTGCCAGACGAGACGCTTAGCATCCGTGAGTTCATCGAACATGAATTGAATGTGCCTGTACGGTACGTGATCAACACACATTACCATGCCGATCACGCTTGGGGGAATTGCTTTTTCCCTGGCGCGACCGTGATCGCCCACGCCCACTGCCGCGACCTGTTGCTAGAGCGCGGTATTCCCTCTCTAGAGGCGGCACAGAGGCAGAATCCTGCCATGCGCCAGGTGAAAATCGTCCTGCCGCATATGACCTTTACGCAGGGCGAAATCACGCTGCGAGTGGGCAAGAAGAACCTGATCATTTCCCCGGCATTAGGACACAGCCCGGATGGCATCGCGGTTCTGGTGGAGGAAGATCGTATCCTCTTTGCCGGCGACTCCTTCATGCCGTTGCCCTACGTTGTCGATGGCGATATCGACGAGATCATGGCTTCCATTAAACAAATTGGACGGATGGGGCTTGAAAACATCGTGCAGGGCCATGGGGATATCATCCTGCGCGGCGAAATCGACGCGGCGGTCAAAGAGAACCTGAATTATCTTGCCGCGATCAAGAAAGCCGTCAGGGCGGCGTCGCGGCGCAAGAATTCCATCGAGCTCCTGGATGAGATCACGATCGAGGAATGCGGGAAAAGCCGCGTCTATCTGGGTGGTCTGGCGCAAACTCTCCATCAACGGAACTTGAGGGCCCTGCTCCAACAGATGACCCCTGAAAAAGCAAAGTGACGGTCGCGAGGACCGTCACTGCTTTTGATAATGAAAGCACTGTTTATTTCTGTGACTCTGTCTGCGCCTCTTTGCGTGCTCGCAACCAGCCATTCAAACTGAATTTGACCACACGCTCGTTGCCAGCCAGCAGCTTTTTGATGTTGGGTCGTAACGCCCAGATCAAAAACAATTCGGCGATCACGCCATACCAAATGTTGACAGGCTCTAACAGTCCCTGCCAGGAATAGATCGCGAAGACAATCGTCACAACCAGTCCAATCGCCATCGTCGTAAGAGATGCGATGCCCACTGTAAACCAGATCAGCGCCCCTGCCGCAATGACGATGGGGAAGATCGGCAGCCACAGGCCCATCGCGCCGCCGAGAGCCGGCGCGCCACCCGCGCCTCCATGAAAACGCAGCTTCCCATTTTCGTCACGCCGGATCAAAAACAAGGAATAATTGTGCCCTAAGATGGCTGCCAGTGGAGCCAGGATGTGGATCAAATGATTCGCGGGAAGGATCGCTTCTGCCGCCCAGACCGATACAGCTCCTTTCAGCACGTCCAGGAATGCAGTCAGCAACCCCGCTCCCAGGCCCGCGGCTCGCACCACATTTGTCCCGCCCGTCCGGCCGCTTTCCACGGTGCGGACGTCTTTCCCGGTTTTCATCTTTACGATCAATAAGCCAAAGGGGATGGAACCCAGAATATACCCGAGAATGACAACCCCAATGCCGATCAGCGTCTGCATAACATTCGAGCCTCCGAGTGAGTATAAGCACTTCACAAAGATTAAGTGGAAGGGCTTTGTTCGTGGTCTACTGAGTATAAACTCTGAAACACAATGAGGGCAATATGGTTTCTCTAATCCACAATCTGTAAGGCGACCTCTGTCGCTGTGCCATTCTCGATCCAGAAGCCGCGCGCTTTCCAGCCAGTTTGATCTCTCGACCAGATGAGATGGACTACCTCATAAGCGGCCTCGGCGATATCCGTCTGAGAGACGGC
>LLBZ010003056.1_pt11 | contig 13260 bp, 14 predicted proteins | sample 1489421 | NCBI WGS metagenome assembly LLBZ01 (sample SAMN04092657, study PRJNA295927) | soil metagenome | biome: Soil prokaryotic community; feature: Bulk soil; isolation source: soil from tomato rhizosphere | host: tomato cultivar Moneymaker | place: South Korea | collected 2011-11-01 | reverse complement strand
TGTTTGAGCAAACTAAAAATAAAATTTATAACGTTATTTAGTCTCTAAATTAATGTATTTCTAAAACATTGTATTATGAGAAAAATGATAGTCCCCATTCTTGCACTTTTTTTTATAAGTTGTCAAGAAGATGATCCAAAACCACATGTTGATTCTGCATCTGCTATGGAAGCTTTAACCGAATATGCCATAGTAAATAAGGTTTTTCAAGATGCAGGTAATAATAGTGGCGACGCTGTTTTAAGTTCCGAAAATTCAGCATCTGTTTCAAAAATAAGTAAAGCGAATGCCGAGGGCCCAATAATAACCGTTGAACCCTTAGATTTAACCACGTTTCCTAAGACCATAACTGTAGATTATCAGGAGGGTGTGTTATGTAAAGATGGTATAACACGTAAAGGAATCGCGACTATCGTTTCAACCAATTGGTATGGTATAGAAGGTAGTGAGCATACAACCACCTTTAACAATTATTACCACAACGATTATAAAGTTGAAGGCACGCATTATGTGAAAAATTTAGGTGAGAATACAGATGGTGATTTGCAGTATACCGTTGTCATTGAGAATGGAAAAATAACCACAAAAATGGGTAAAACCATCAACTATACCGAGAATTCTACTAGAACTTGGGTAGCAGGTTCTGATACACCTTTTAATATTTGGGACGATGAATACATGCTAGATGGCACCCAATCGGGTGTGAGTTCAAAAGGTGTTGAATATTCGTTAACCATTGAAGAATCACTACATTTTGTGTTATTGCCAAGAAGCATCAAATCGGGTATTCTTGATATTGATGTTGCGAATATAAAAGACATCAAATTGAATTATACGACCTCTACAATTACCATATTGGGTCAAACGTTTCCTTTTGGTAATTGATTGAATCTACAACAATAATTAAACAAAAAGGGCTTATTGAAACGTTCAATAAGCCCTTTTTGTTTGCTAAAAACCTATTAGTTATTGGTTATTTTCCCATCAACCATGACTAACTTCCTATCAGCTAAATTGGCAAGTTCTTCATTGTGTGTTACAATCACAAAGGTTTGCCCGAATTCATCACGTAGTTTAAAAAACAAGCTGTGTAGATTTTCTGCAGATTCGCTATCTAAATTACCAGAAGGTTCATCAGCAAAAATTAAATCAGGATTATTTATAAGCGCTCTGGCTACGGCAACACGTTGTTGTTCGCCACCGGAAAGTTCGTTTGGTTTATGATTGTACCGGTGTGATAATCCTAAAAAATCCAATAATTCTTTAGCACGTTTTTCGGCATCGGCCTTTTTGGTGCCTTTTATAAAAGCGGGTAAGCAAGCGTTCTCTAAGGCAGTGAACTCAGGTAGTAATTGGTGAAATTGAAAAATAAAACCAATATGTTCGTTTCTAAACTTTGCTAAAGCTTTATCGTTAAGTCCGTTAATGCTAACATTGTTAATAGTAAGTTCGTAAGGTTCTTTGGAAGAAGCTCTGTCTAAAGTACCCAAAATTTGCAGTAAGGTTGTTTTTCCAGCACCTGAAGCTCCTACAATAGAAACAACCTCTCCTTTTTGTACATGAATGTCTACGCCCTTAAGAACTTCTAAATCCTTATAAAATTTATGAATGTTTTTTGCTTGAATCATAAGTGTAAAATAATAGCGTGAAAATACTACTTTAAGCCGTTCTGTACAATTAAGAGACTGTTTAAGTTTTATCCTTCAGCTATTTTTCGGTCTATACTGTGGCTATGAATCTCAAAATACCTTCATCTGACAAAAAATACCCTGTAAAACATTCCAAAACAACATTTAAACAGTTTCTGAGAATTGTTTTTATTGCTATCTCCTATTTATGCTTTATATTTAGGTATTACAAAAACATACAGAATGCCATATAAAAATTTTGAAGAATTCAACATGCAGGTTCCCGATGAAGTGACAGACAGGTATAAAAATATTATTAAAGACTTGGGGGAAAATACCGAGCGTGATGGTTTGCTAAAAACCCCAGAACGTGCCGCCAAAGCCATGCAGTTTTTAACGCAAGGGTATCATCAAGATCCTGTTGAAATTCTTAAAAGTGCCATGTTTAAAGAGAGCTATAACGAAATGGTTATTGTAAAAGATATTGAGTTGTATTCACTTTGCGAACATCATATGCTGCCATTTTTTGGAAAAGCACATATTGCCTATATACCAAACGGACATATCGTGGGGTTAAGCAAATTACCCAGGGTTGTCGATGTGTTTGCACGCCGTTTACAAGTACAGGAGCGCTTAACCGAGCAGATTTTAGACTGTATAAACGATACTTTAAAGCCCCAAGGCGTTGCTGTAGTTATTGAAGCGTCGCACATGTGTATGATGATGCGCGGTGTGCAAAAGCAAAATTCGGTAACCACTACATCAGGATTTAGAGGGCAATTTGAAAAAAACGAAACCAGAAACGAGTTTTTAAAACTGATAGGGAAGTAGTTTTTGGTATATTTATTGAATAAAGTTTCATAACATAATTTATTATATTACAACGCATGAATGATTCTATGAGTAAAAACAAAAAGCTCTTGCTTGGACTTTTGTTTGACGGCTGCGGTTACATATCGTTTGTATTTCCACCGTTTGATTTTGTTTGGGCACCCTTATCAGCATATTTGATGACCAAACTTTATAAAGGCACTTCTGGTAAAGTAGCGGCTGCCATCTCTTTTATAGAAGAAGCTTTGCCTTTTGTGGATATAATTCCATCATTTACATTGATGTGGATTTACACCTATGTTTTTAGTAAGGAAGAAAGCGTTATAGACATTAAAAATTAGGGATTATTTTTAATTACTTTAAAATTAAAATGTTCAGTACCTAGTAAGCCAGTACCATTTATCCCTTCAATAGCTCCAGAGAAATTAGTGTTTATATCTGAACAATAAAATTCTATGACGGCTTCTCCTTGTACATTGGTTATTATATCCGGTTTCCAAAACAAGGTGTTTCTATAATCAGGGAAAGGGTCATTTGCAGTTTCTTCATTATAAAAAGGTTGGTAGAATTTTCGATAACCATAATATCCCTTTAACATTTTTAAGTTGAATTTTTTTAATAGCTCATCTTCTGTAAATTTGGGATAATGATATTCTATTTGTTTAAATTCTCTTGTTGGGTAGCCAAAAGTAAATGGATGTGAAGTAGGGATATCGGTACCAGTAAATATTGTATATATTTTGCCTTCAATAGGTTTATCACCAGTTGTACAAGCAGGACAGTTTAACCACCCATGATGAACAAAATCTGTATTAAGATCAAGTTTAGCCAAACTATCCAAAACACCTATATACTTGTCTCGAAACACCTGTTTTTTCTTTGTAGACAGAAGCACCTCTTCTAGCTTGTTTACTTCATCTGGCACAATAAAGTCATTGTTTGTATTTTCTGTTTGTTCTTCTTTTTCTTGTTTGGGAAGCGGATAGTTTGTTGTTGTAGCTTTTCGATGTGTATTTATGTCCTCAAATGTAGCATCCTTAATATCAATAACGTATTTGGGCTTTTCAGGTGTCATGGGTTTTATATACAGATAACCTTTTTCTGCCATTTTGAAGTGTTTATATTCAATACTGAAAAAACCTTTGGAATCGGTCATCATCATATCTTTCTCCCGTAAAGCATCAGGGGTGTATGCCATTACAATTTTTTGTCCTTGTTCGTCTGGTTTTTTATTGGGATTTTCTAACCTTACGTGTCCAACGATACTATCTGAAAGAAGGTGCTGGAAATGTTCATCATGTCCTTTTAAATTAGCTTCGTTCCATATATAGCGTCTCCAGCCTTGAGTTAGTAATAATAAGTTTAATGCTTCGTGCCTGTCTTTATTGTCCTCGTTAAAATAATATGCAGGATTGTAAATGTTCCCTTTTATCTGTGTGGAAAGATAGTAATGTGTTAGTATGCTTTTGGTATCCGGTTTATTGTTATATATCTCATCAAAGACACTTAAACCTAAATGGGCCACAACAGGCTCATTGTTTTGGTCCGTTACTTTAATTTTAAGAACTGCTTTTTCCCTGGTTAGGTACTCACTTTTGTTAAGTACGGTTTTTATGTTTAGTTTTTGTTCTGGATTTACATAAATTAAGCGTTCGGCCACTGGTACCGCATTTTCATCAAAAAGGGTAACTTCGGCAATGCCATGCGGTATATCTTTTAGTGGGATCTTAATAAGGAGCTCTTTGTTTAAAGTGCCCATGGCAATGTTATAAACAATACCTCTGGACTGTACTCTTAAATAAATAGGTTTATCTGTTAGATCGGAACTTTGTGAAACCTTAAAAAGAGCAAGATCTTTATTGATATTTAATAATTGTAATGTTTTCCCGCTAGAACGTATATTGGGCAAATTATAAATTTTATCACTTTTAGGTTCTGTAAGCTGGATGTGGTAGTTGTTGTTTGAATTTGGAGTGAACATAAAACTCCCCATACCGGTATGTATGCTTTTAAACTCTGTTATTGGAATGTTGTTTTCATATAAGGTGCCCAAAACGTCAATGGGCAATCCTTTTGAATCTTCAGCTTTAAAGGCGATTCTGTTTAGGATTCCCGAAACCAAATCGCCACCCTCTGGGAAGGTTGCAAAATTTAAGATGCTGTCCTTTGTTATAAACTCTTGTCTTGGTTTGTTTTTTATGTTTCTAAGAATCTGTAGTTTACGTAGGGCATGGAATTCTTTTGTGCCTTTATAAAATGAATGGGAACTATAGGCTGCCAGTGTGTAAGAACCTGTATGTAAGGAATCGTTTAAAAACAGATGTCCATTTACAAAACCATTTTCAATTTCATATTTTTCTTCCCAGACAGCTTTATTTGTTTTGTCTTCAATTAATTGAACAAACAGTGTTTTGCTTTTTATGGATGGTAAAAGTAACTGGGCATCCAATACATAGCCTTTGAACCAAACATCTTCTTCGGTTTCATAAATACCCTTGCTTGTTTGTAGATAAATTACATCTGATAGATGTTGCTCAGATAAATTTGTTATTTGAGAGGCTAATTGATTGACAATCTTATTTTGGGAATATGTAATTGAAAAAGAAGCTAATAGAAGTAATATTGATAGAAATATGGTTCCATAATTTTTATGAAATTTATTTTTTAAAAGAAAAAAAGATAATATCAAATCACTTCTATTAGGCTTATAAATTTACAAATTATAAGTTAATCCAATATTTATATTTCGACCCATATTAAAAATACCATCTGGTTTTAAACGTGACAGATGATTTACATAGGTTTTGTTAGTTAAATTAGTTCCCGACAAAGTTACAGTAGCTTCGTTTTTAAATAGGTTGAAACTACCACCCAATCCGGCACTTAACAAGCTGTAGCCAGCAGTATTGGTTTCAAAAGCACTTGCGTTATTTTGGTTAAATGTTGTGGTTAATTTTACGAACGAATAGGCTTTTTTTAGCCAAGGTCTTTCAAATTCAACTCTTAAAATATTGGTTACTGAGTTTGCAGGAATTAAGGGCAAATAGCTATCATCTGTTTGTTTTCCGGTAACGGTTTCAAAACTAGACTCCATGTGTAGCCAATCTAAAGGATGTGGGTGGATGTGCAATCCAACTTCACCACCATATAAATTTGCGTCATTTTGTAGATAGACAAACACAGGATCGCCATCAATGCTTTCTCCGTTAGGTGACAGGTAAATGTAATTATTAATTGTGTTGTAAAACCCGTTCACAAAAAACTCAACATGTTCGTTTTTGAATTCCAAAGCAATATCCGTTTGAAAGTTTTGCTCACTTTCTAAATTTTCGTTTCCAATTTCGTAACGGTTTGTACCTTCATGGGAACCGTCAGACGTTAGTTCAGATAGGTTTGGTGCTCTAAAGCCTGTTGCTAAATTTATTCTTGCGGTTACTTTTTTTGCGATATCTGTTTTTAAACCCAAAGCACCATTAAAGCTATTAAAGTTTTTTTGTAAACCAGTTGCTACATCAATAGTTCGGTTATCAAATCGAGCACCCAATTGCACATCTGCTTTTTCAAAATGGATATGTGAGGTTGCTAAAACTCCAAAATCGTTTGTGGTAGCATTGGGTATTAACTGTTCTTCACCGTAATTGGTGTTTACTTGGTTCATCCCTTGGATGCCCACAATGGTTTCAAATTTCCCTAGTTTTGGTAGGTTGTATTTAACGTCGTAATTAGCTGTTTTCAACTTCATGTGAAGGGCAGCTTCCAATATTTCATTTTCGTCCTCAAGTTCTTCTTCATGTTCTTCTTCTTCGCCTTCTTCTTCATGGTGGTGTTCTTCAAACTCTTTTCTGTCGTTATAGATATAGCCCAAATTTATATCCAAACGTGAATCATTAAAAAACACAGATGATTTTGAGCTAAACACATGGTTTGTAATGTCTTGAAACGGAAGCAAAGGTGTTTTGCTAGTAGATTGTTCGCCAATTTCTTCTGGTATTCCTAATTTGGAATGGTTTACATTATAGCGAAACTCAGTTTTAAAATCTTCTTTTTGGTAGCCTATCCCTGCTTTAAAATCTTGTTCTTTAAAGCGCGTGTTGGTCACTCGGTATGTGTTTGTTTTATAATCGGCGTGTTCGGTTAAGCTTCCTCTGAATAAAAACTTAAAATGATCGTCTGATGATTTATAGCCAGCATTGGTGCTAAAACCTTGTGTATTGCTAAAGTAGTTGCCATTAAAATCGGCATTTGAAGTGTTGCTTTGGGCGAACTTTTCAGGGTTTATATAGAGTACGCCACCAAGTGCATCACTACCATAGAGTAGGGAAGCAGGTCCTTTTATAACCTCGACGCTTTCAATGCCCGAATCGCTAAGTCCCAAACCGTGCTCGTCACCAAATTGTTGGTTTTCCAATCGAACCCCTTGGGCATAAACCAAAACGCGGTTAGAACTTAACCCACGAATAACGGGTTTACCTATACTTAAACCTGTTGTAACGCTTTCTACGCCGGCAATATTGGTAATACCATCGGCTAAATTTACAGCACCATTGGCTTTTAAATTAGCGATGGTTTGGTGTTCTACTTTCATGACGTTTTCACTTTGTAGTTTGTGAAATGGTGTAGATACAATAACCGCTTGCATTTCAATTGCTGTAGGTGTTAGGCTTATTGTTAGGCTGTTTGTTGTTGGAATTAAGATGTTTATGGATTTTGTTTCGTAACCTAAAATAGAAACGACTATTTTACGATTTCCTGAGGGCAAATTTTCTAATAGAAAGTCACCATTTTCATTGGTATATGTCCCTTTTTCAAGCTCTGAAAGGTAGATGTTAGCATACGGTATTCCTTGATTTGTTGTAGCATCTGTAACAGTGCCTTTTATTGAGTTTTGGGCATATAGGTTTGTAATTGCTAGAAATAGCAATACATTAAATAGTATTCGCATAGTATGTTTTTAAATTTAATAATTGTTTTTAATACTGAATAAGTTTCAGTGTATTTTATAGAACGCGTTTAGGGTTCAAATTATTAAATTAAAGCTGGAGGTCCGCGGAGCGCTGTTTGTAAACGTTGAAAATCACTTAAAAATTGATACTGGGAAATAATTTGCAAAGTATCTTCTTCAAAAGAAATTAATTCAATATTAAAAAAAGTAAAGGTGTAAGCATTGCTTATTTTGAATTTATAAAAGTCGCATTCGGTATTTATTTCATGTAAGTGTGTAGATTTTTCACCTTTACAGATATCATGTTTATGGTGAGCAAAGATATGAGCAAATTTAGTCGCCGTAGGAACTAATAACGCTAATGCGAGCATTAATGTTATTGTTTTAAAAGCGATATGTTCCTTTGCTTTTTGCATTAACCTACTAAGCGTTTTAAGCCAATGCGTCTTAACATCTTTTTTTCAAAATTCCAGAAAAACTTATATTGTCCAAATAGCCAACCAAAAAAGACCAGCATAAATTGGTACATGATGAATAGTAAAACAATACGTGTTACCCAATATCCAAAAGATCCAAAACTTTCAGTAGTAATGTTTAAATAATTTAGGATAGGTTTTCCTATATATGATGCGGTTGAACCTGTTATGGCAAATACGATTAGTATCACAATAATTTCCCAATTCTGTTCAATACCCCAACGTTCTTTTAATTTTTCCACAAGCCTTATTTAAAGTGCAAATGTAATTAAAAGAGATTTAAATTCTAGGAACAAATGGTCCTAATCTTTGATTGTAAGTCAGCTGAAAATAAATAAAGTAATTATACAACTTGTAATTAACCTCATACCCATAGTCTATATCAGGCTGATAATCAATTTGCATTTCATATAAATTGGGGTTATATCTTTGTGGTTGTAACACACGATTATTCCATTCGTTTACATAAATTAAGTTTCTGTTTTCCAGATATTGTTGGGAATAGAAGCCTTCGGGCTTTGCCATACTGACTAACCAGGAGTTAAAACCGGGTTCGATGATGATGATTTCGTATTCCAATTCATCATTGGAAATGGTAACCGTATCACTAAGCTTCGCGTTTTCCTGTTTTTCATTTTTGTTAGCTGTCGTGGACTTTGTCGTATTGCAGCTTATGGCAAAACCACAAATTAGCAGGATGTATATGATAGACTTCATTTTTTTTAAGTTTTTAAGATTATATGTCCAAAACTAGTGCTTACTATGTTATTATAAAAGCTACAATGAGTGAAACCCAATTTTGAACGAGTAAAGTAGTCTTGTCTGTTTACTTAAAGTTACAAAAATCATTCCTTAAATACTTGTTTTTGAGTTGTTTTAACAAAAAACCAAAACTGTATATAAAGGAGTTAGGATTGGGACTTCGACAAGCTCAGTCTGACAAACGACAAGTTCAGCACAGGTTTTGTCGAAGTATGAGCCTGTCGAAGCTATCGAAAGCAGTGGTAGTAATGGACTTCGACAAGCTCAGTCTGACAAACGACAAGCTCAGTCTGACAAACCAAACGTTATTTTATATTTCTTTTTTTAGAATAAAAATGATACCTACCAATGATGTTTTTTACAAATAGGACTTCGATAAGCTCCATGTGATATGCTTCAATTTTTGTCATGTACTAAAAACAAAAAGTCAAAATGAGTTCAAAAAAAAGGCTGTCCTTATTTTTGGACAGCCTTTAAAAACGTTCAGGTTATTGTTCCCTATTTTAAAAGATTTATTATTTGTTCAGCTAACTCAGTACCAATTCTGTCTTGCGCTTCGTTGGTAGCAGCACCAGTATGTGGTGTTAACGATAGGCCAGCATTCATTAATAATTGAATTTCCGGTTTTGGTTCGTTTTCAAAAACGTCTAATGCAGCACCAGCTACTTTTCCGCTTTCAATAGCAGTTACTAAAGCAGCTTCATCAACCACACCACCACGAGCAGCATTGGCAATAAATACGCCTTTTTTCATTATTTCGAACTCTGGTGCACCAATAACATACTCTTTTTGGGCAGGTACATGTAAGGTAATAAAATCAGCTTGTTTTAAAACGTCTTCTTTAGAAATGGTTTTTATATCGAAGTTTACTTTTTGTCCGTCAAAAAATTCTAATTCCAAATTAGCTTTTTCAATAAACGGATCGAAAGCAATGACTTTCATGCCAGCTCCTAAAGCTACTTTTGCTGTTGCTTGACCAATACGTCCAAAACCTAAAACACCCAAGGTTTTTCCTTTAAGTTCCACACCTTTAGCGTATGCTTTCTTTAATTTACCAAAGCTAACATCGCCTTCAAGAGGCATGTCTCTGTTTGAGTTATGTAAAAAACGTGCCAATCCGTAAAAATGTCCAAATACCAATTCGGCAACGGAATGTGACGAAGAAGCAGGGGTATTAATAACGTGTAAACCTTTGCTTATAGCATAATCAACATCGATGTTATCCATACCAACACCACCACGTCCAATGATTTTAATGCTTGGACACGCGTCAATTAAATCTTTACGTACTGTTGTTGCACTGCGCACCAATAAAACACTAATTTGTTTTTCGTTTATATAGTTCGCTAGTTGCTCTTGTGCTACGGTTGTTGTAATCACTTCAAAACCACCTTTTTCAAGGGCTTCAATACCACTTTTTGAAATACCGTCGTTTGCTAATACTTTCATTTTATAAGTTAAAAGTTAAAAGTTAAAAGTTAAAAGTTTCAAGAACGATTATACTTTTTACTTCAGATTAATTTTATTTTTAAGGGTTCGAGTAAGCACTGCAAACTGCAACTGCCCACTGCAAACTTTTCATTTTAATGGTTCGAGTAAGCACTGCAAACTGCAACTGCCCACTGCAAACTTTTTAAGCCTTACTCTCCAATTCGCTCATGACCTCAACAAGTGCTTTTACACTGTCTATTGGTAGGGCGTTATACATGGAGGCTCTATAACCACCAACGCTTCTGTGTCCGTTTACACCGCTAATGCCTGCTTCTTTAAGCATGGTTTCAAAAGTTTCCTTTAAATTTTCATTTTCTAAAGTAAACGTCGCATTCATTAAAGAGCGATCTTCTTTTGCAGCAAAGCCTTTGAATAATGGGTTTAAATCAATTTCAGAATACATGACCTGCGCTTTTTTCTCATTCAATTCCTCAACGGCTTTAATACCACCTAAGCTTTTAATCCATTCTAAAGTTAACATAGACGTGTAAACCGAAAATACTGGAGGTGTATTGTACATACTACCATTATCGATATGGATTTTATAGTCCATGATAGAAGGAATGTTGCGAGATACTTTTCCTAAGATATCTTCTTTAACAACCACAAGTGTCGTTCCCGCAGGGCCCATATTTTTTTGTGCACCAGCGTAGATCAATCCGAACTGTGAAAAATCCAATTGGCGAGAAAAAATATCGCTACTCATATCGCAAACCATCGGGATTGGTGAGTTAGGGAATGATTTCATTTGTGTTCCAAAAATGGTATTGTTTGATGTACAGTGGAAATAATCGTAATCTTTAGGGATATCATACCCTTTAGGGATGTAATTAAAGTTAGCGTCTTTAGAAGATGCCACTTCATAGATATCGTCCAATTTTTTAGCTTCTTTAATGGCTTTTGAACTCCAAGCACCTGTATTTAAGTAACCAGCTCTTTTTTCTAAAAGATTCATGGCAACCATTAAAAACTGTGTGCTAGCGCCACCTTGTAAAAATAAGGCTTTGTAACCTTTGCCTTCTAGTCCCATAAGTTCTAAAACCAATGCTCTGGCTTGTTCCATAACATCAATAAAAGCTTTGCTTCTATGGGATATTTCTAATATAGATAATCCTTCATTATTAAAATCAAGAACGGCTTGAGATGATTTCAGAATGACTTCTTGTGGTAAAATACTTGGTCCTGCACTAAAGTTGTGTTTCTTCATTTGTGTTGTAGAATTTAAAGATGCAAAGTTGCTAATTAATTAGAAATTTAATGCTAAAAATTCAATAATTTTTTTAAGAAATTGCTAACAAAAATTCAACAGAATCGATACTATCCGCATAATCCCAAAGTTGAGGTTTTTGTGTAGCCCCAAATGCGATTTCGTTTTCTGTAAATCCGTTAGAAACAATGCACTGAATTTGACTTTTATCGGCTTCCAATTTGTCTTTTAATTGTGACAAATCGTCATAATATTCATAAAAAACGGTAGCGATTGGCGAGGCATAACTCGGGTCTTCTTTGATCATTAAAAAACCATTTTCCAGCATATCAAATTCGCTCATTAAATAAACCGCTTTGTTATAATCGTAGTTATTGGCGTATTTCGCTTTGTCAATAATAGGGTGCCAGTGGTACATGCCATTAAAAAAGGCATCAAAATTATAACCTTTGGGCAGGAATAGTTTCGAAACGTTTCGGCAGCCCAAGCCGTAGTATCTAAAAATATCCTCGGCTAGGTTTTTTAAATCGGCTTCGGTTTCCTGTCCTGTTAAAACGGCCACTGAGTTTCTGTTGTTTCTAATAATGGATGGTTTTCCTTTAAAATAATATTCAAAATAGCGTGCGGTATTATTGCTTCCCGTGGCAATTACAGCATCAAAATTTTCAATTTTAGCTTCCGTAAAATGTATGCTTCCTTTAAATTCAGGAGCTACATATTCCAGATATTTGGCTAAATAGGGTAGCAGGTGCTTATCGTTTGATGATTGTTTAACCAGCACCTTATGTCCCGTAATCAACACCGATAAAAAATCGTGAAACCCAACCAACGGAATGTTCCCTGCCATGATAATGGCCACTTGTTTTGGCTTCGTAACATTCATAGTGTACGGAGCGAGCCATTTGGTTAAATTATCGTGGGTTAAAGCATCTACCCAGCTTTTAATGGCAAACCTAATATTTTCGGGGGTGAACCAACCATTGTGTTCCTCTGCCAATTTTAATTGATGCTTGAATCCATCAAAGAATAACGCGTTGTGTTCAACATTCTCTTTTTTTTGAATTACTTCATTAGAAAATTGACTTAAAAAGTCTCCTAATTTCACAAATGCGGAAATTCTTTGTTGTAATTGCATGGTTAATTTGGTTATGAATACTTTTGGCGTTATTTTTGCGAGTACAAAGTTAGAAAGAAAAAACACTATGGCAATTATTATAACAGACGAATGTATAAATTGTGGTGCTTGCGAACCTGAGTGCCCAAACACAGCAATATATGAAGGCGCAGACGATTGGCGTTACAAAGACGGTACGAGTTTAACCGGTAAAGTCGTATTGACGAACGGCAGTGAGGTTGATGCGGATGAAGCCCAAGAACCTATAAGTGACGAGATTTACTATATCGTGCCAGATAAATGTACAGAATGTAAAGGTTTCCATGACGAGCCACAGTGTGCTGCGGTTTGTCCTGTAGATTGTTGTGTGCCGGATGATGACCATGTAGAAACCGAAGAGGAGCTTTTAGCGAAACAACGCTTTATGCACCCGGAAGAATAATTGACAATTGACAATTGACAATGAACAATTAGCAATTTGCAATGAACAATTAGCAATTGGTGATTAATAATAAAGAATGAAATCCTGAGCGTTTGCTTGGGATTTTTTTTTGTGAATCGTGAAAGGTGAATCGGGAGTCGGGAATCGTGAAAAAACGGGAGTCGTGAGTCATGAATCGGGAGTCGTGAAAGGGTTGATGGTTGTTGGTTATTGGTTGATGGTTTGTGTCCTAAATTCTGAATTCTGAATTTGTCAAATCGTCAATCGTAAATCGATAATGCTGTTAGTTTGCAAATCCATGACACACATTGACACATATTGACACAAATTGACACAATAGGTGAAAAAAGTAGGGGTTTTGTTCGAG
>LLBZ010059630.1_pt1 | contig 13296 bp, 11 predicted proteins | sample 1489421 | NCBI WGS metagenome assembly LLBZ01 (sample SAMN04092657, study PRJNA295927) | soil metagenome | biome: Soil prokaryotic community; feature: Bulk soil; isolation source: soil from tomato rhizosphere | host: tomato cultivar Moneymaker | place: South Korea | collected 2011-11-01 | reverse complement strand
TGATAAGCGTGAGGTCGGTAGTTCAACTCTACCCAGGCCCATCCGCAGATTACGCTGAACAGAAGCTGACGACACTGATGGCCCCGGCTCAAGGCTGGGGCCGTCGTGCGTTTAGGGATCTCCTGCGAAAGCAACTGCAACCACAGATTTCGCAGATTACGCTGATTGCCAAGCTCACCGCCAGGCGGCGGTGCTCCCACAAAAGCAGACGTGAGTGTTGTGGGAGACGCAACGAGGCCAGTTGCTCCGGGAACAATCAGCGTAATCTGTGAAATCTGCGGTTGCAGTCTCAGACTCGCCGTCCGGCCGCCCGAATGTCGAATTCCCTCACCCTCGTTCGACGACCTGGTAGAGAGCCATTCAACTCAACCAGACCCAACGAGGATAGCCCAATGCAGGCAACGACTTACGCTGCCCCCATCCGCCCCGCCGCCCGCTGGACCGCCCGGATCCTGGGCGGCATCGCCATCCTGTTCCTGCTGTTCGACGCCGTAATCAAGATCCTGATGGTCCCTGCCGTCGTCGAGGGCTCGGAGCTGCTCGGCTATCCCCCGGAGAGCATGTACGGCATCGGGCTCACGCTGCTGGCCTGCGTCATCCTCTATTCCATTCCCCGGACGTCAGTCCTGGGTGCGGTCCTGCTCACGGGATACCTCGGCGGCGCCGTGGCTACCCACGTGCGGGTAGGGAACCCTCTCTTCTCCCACACCCTCTTCCCCATCTACGTCGCCGCCTTCGCCTGGGGCGCGCTCTACCTCCGAGACCCCCGCGTGAGGCAGCTCGTCCAGGGCCGGCCCGGCCTGCAATCTCACCCGTAGCTGCAACAGCAACCGCAGATTTCGCAGATGTGAACTTCCGATTGCCCTTCGCACCGTCAGCCAGCGGTGCTCCCACACAACCAAGCGCGAGTGTTGTGGGAGAGGCGCCGAACTCAGGCACTCCGGGAACAATCAGCAGTGGAAATCTGTGAAGTCTGCGGTTGCAGTCAGGCGGTTGCAGATTAGCGCTAGCGGTTCCGCCGTCCAGCCGATGGGCCGCAGTCTCGACCTGACCGCCTCGGTCGCCGCACGGTATCTTCAATCATGGGCGATACGCGTGACTTCGCCGATGCAGTAGTAGCCGATCGCTACGCCCTTGAGCGCGAGCTGGGGCAAGGCGGCATGGCAAGTGTCTGGCTGGCCCGCGATCTCCGCCATGACCGCCTCGTAGCGCTCAAGATCATCCGCCGCGAACTGGCGGGATCCATGGGCATCGACCGCTTCCTCCGCGAAGTCCGGCTCACTGCCCGTCTGCAGCATCCCGGCATCGTGCCGCTCCTGGATTCCGGTGTGCTTCAGGCATCGGATGGGACTCCATTGCCCTGGTACGCCATGGCGTATCTCGAGGGCGAGTCCCTCCGCGACCGGTTGCTGCGTGAGCGGCAACTGCCGCTGGCTGACGCCCTGCGGATCACCGAGGCAGTTGCCGCCGCGCTGCTGGCGGCGCATCGGCAGGGCATCGTTCACCGGGACATCAAGCCCGAGAACATATTCCTCACCGATGACCATGTGTTCGTCGTGGACTTCGGGATCGCGAAGGCCATGATGGACACAGGAGGGGAGCGCCTCACCTCCAGCGGCCTCACCATTGGAACGCCGGCTTACATGAGCCCCGAGCAGGCGACCGGCGACGCTGTGGATGCCAGGACCGATCAGTACAGCCTGGCGACAGTCCTCTATGAAATGCTGAGCGGGGATGTGCCATTCACCGGGTCCACGGCCCAGGCCCTCCTCGCCCGACGCCTCACCGAGAAGGCTCGGCCCCTTCGGGCGGTGCGGCCGAGCGTTACGGAAGAGGTCGAATGCGCTGTGCTCAATGCACTGGACCGGGTCCCGGCGGATCGCTACCCCAACATCGAAGCCTTCGTCACCGCACTGCGACGCAAGGGCACGCCACGCGGGAGCATGCGACGCCGCACATTGCTGACGGCCGCAGCCGCAGCCATTGTGCTCGTCGTCGCCGCGGTCCTGGCGCTGAAGGGCGGTTCCCCCCGGGGACGAGCACGGGCGGTGACACGGGATGCTGCGGTCGTTTCCCTCCACCGGAGGGGCATGCAGAGCCTCGCCAAGCGCACCGAGGAAGGCACCCGAGATGCGCTGGCCTCCTTCAACGCTGCGTTGGAAAGGGATTCGTCGTACGGCTCGGCATGGGCGGGGCTGGCCCAGACCTACCAGCAAGCCGTCAACCGGCGCTTCGTCTTTCCGGGCTCGGCGCGGGACAGCGTGCTGCGCCTGGCTGTCGCGGCCCTCGACCGGGCAATAGGCCTCGACGGTCCTGATGCCGAGGTGCTGTATACCCAGGCGATTGTCGCCCGGATGGTCGATCCCACCAATTTGGCGCCCGCAGTAAGGGCGCTCAGGCAGGCGGCCTCACTGGATTCCCGGTCCGCGCGAATTGCGCATCGGCTCGCCATCTCGCTCTTCGACGTGGGCGAGCGAGAGGAGGCCATGCGCAGCTGGCATCGCGCAGTAGGTATCGATCCGTCGTACACGGAAGCGCTTGCGTTCCTCGCACTTGGCTACATGTGGAACCGCCAGTACGACAGTGCCGCCGTCTGGGCGGACAGCGCCGTACTGCTGGATCCCAACTACCTCCTGGCCCGTCAGGCCCAGGGCAACATCGAGGTGGAGCGGGGCCAGTTTCGCCGCGCCGCCGGAGCGTTCGAGGCTGCGCTGCGCCTGAGTTCCGATGTCGAGATTCCCAATGCGCTTGCGGGCAGCGCGCTGGTAGCGGCGAGGGCGGGCGATACGGTGGCAGCGGCGCGCCTGCTGGCGCAGGTGGAATCGCTCATGGTCCCATTCACGCCCGTGCCGTCACACAACGCAGTGTACAACGCGGCGGCATATGCTGCGCTCGGGAAGCCGGTGCGCGCGGTGGAGTGGCTCGAGACCTATTCGCCGAGGGAAGATCAGCATTTCCAGATGCACTTGAGTTGCGATCCGGCCCTGGATCCGATCGCGGAAGATCAGCGCTTCCGTGCGCTGCTCGTCGCGCAGAGGCCTGAACCGTCGCGCGGCTGCTGATGCCAGCCCCCGCAACCGCAACCGCAACTGCAACCGCAACCGCAGATTTCGCAGATTGCGTCGATTGTCCCAGGAGCAACTGACGTCGTTGCTGCTCCCACAATCCCCACATTGGTCTTGTGGGAGTGCCGCGACCTGAAGGTGCAGTTGGCAATCGGCGTAATCTGTGAAATCTGCGGTTGCAGTCAGTCAGCCAGCCTGGACAGGAGGGACGAAATGCTGAAGACAACCTGGAAATGCGCCGGGCTGTTCCTCCTGGTGAGCGCCTGCGCCAGCCCGATGCAGTCGGACACGGACGGCCTGGACCGGACCGGACTGGAAGGGGTAGCTACCCTGGGGCCCACGCAGCCGGTGTGTCAGCCAAGCGAGCCGTGTGACGCGCCGCTGCAGGCAGAGTTCACACTCCGCCAGGCCGGGCGGGTGGTCGCTCACTTTGCCAGTGACAGCAGCGGCCGTTTCCTGGTTTACGCGGAGCCAGGCGCGTACACCGTGGTGCCGGCCCAGGCGGTGGGCATCGGGGTGCAGGCCCCGGAAGTCGTCGTTCAGCAGCGGGGTCTGACCCACATCGACCTGTCGTTCGACACGGGAATCCGCTGAATCGCAACCGGACGGCAACCGCACTGCGCACAGCAACCGCAGATTTCACAGATGTGAACTTCCGATTGTCCGGGCACCGTCAGCCAGCGGTGCTCCACAAAGACAATCATGAGTGTTGTGGGAGAGGCGCCGAACTCAGGCACTCCGGGAACAATCAGTAGTGGAAATCTGCGAAATCTGCGGTTGCAGTTCTTCCGTCTGTCCGTCTATCCGTCTGTCCGTCTGTCCGTCTACCCGTCTATCCGTCTACCCTCCCAGCGCCTCCGCCTCCGTCGGAAAGACCGCCAGTATCGTCGAGAACCCCGATATCTCGAACACCTCCCGCACCGACGGGTTGAGCCCGAATATCCGCAGCGACCCGCCCGATGCCATCAGTGTCTTGGCGGCCCCCAGCAGCACCCGGAGCCCGGCGCTGCTGATGTAATCCAGCTTCGTGAAGTCCAGCGCCACCTTTCTCGCGCCAGCGAGCACCCCGTCGAGCGCCTTCTGGGCCTCGGGCGAGGTCGTGCTGTCCATGCTGCCGGCGATCGCAACGATCTGCACATCGTTGCTGGTGCGCGTGGATATATCCATTGCCCTGCCTCCGCCTTGTCGTGTTGCCTATTCGTCGGCCAGCAGCTTCACGAGCACCACCACGTTCTGCCGGTTCCGGCGCTCGTAGCGCACCTCGTCCATCAACTTGCGAACCAAATGAAGGCCCAGTCCCCCGATCGGCCGCTGGTCCACCGGCAGGGTCGTATCCGGAGCCGCCCGTCCGAACGGGTCGAACGGTGCTCCCTCGCTGGCCAGCGTGACAGTGATCCGCTCCCGGTCCAGCTCCATCCCTATCATCACCGACCCGCCATTCCGTCCCGCCATCCCGTGCGAGATCTCGTTCGCGAGCAGCTCGTCGAGCGCGACGTTCACCGCCCGGCGCGCGCCCTCCGGGATGGCGTGCGCCTCGGCGAACCCGGCAAAGGCCGCGTTCGCCCTGCCCAACCCGTCTGGGTCGGCGGCAACGCACATCTGGAATGCCTGTCGCATTAGCGCCTCGTGCCGGTCGGGCAATTACGCCCTCGCCGCCTTTTCCTGTCAAGCCGGGAAAAGGCCGTTGCAGCAGATGCCCGCTGGGTGCAAGTTGGGAGGGCACCCCCGGGGTGGCTGGGGGCCGGGTCGCGGTCGGCCCGCCCCTCCTTCCAACTTTTCCGAAGCTCGATTGTACTTATGGATGAAGCAATCGCCGCCAGCGACGATATGGACCGTGCGCTCGTCCGGAGGTTCCTGGACGGGGAGTTGGCAGCGGGGGACGAGCTGGTCGGCCGCCATCTCCGCCGGATGTACAACGTCGCCCTCCGGATGCTCGGCAACGTTGAGGACGCGGAAGATGTCACCCAGACGGCATTCGGCAACGCATTCGCGGCTCTGGGCACCTACGACCCGAAGTACCGATTCTTCAGCTGGATATATCGCATGACGGTCAACGCATCGCTCAACACCCTGAAGCGCCGGCGGAACGTCGTGTCCCTGGACGGGAAGTTCGATGTCCCGATGAGCGGTGCGACGGCCGAGAGCGCGGTCGAGGCCGAGGACCGGGTGGGAAGGGCGCTCCTCGAGCTCAAGCCAGATGATCGAGCGGTGGTCGTCATGCGGCACTTCGACGCGCTCTCGTACGAGGAGATCTCCGATGCGCTCGGGGTGCCGGTCAAGACCGTGAAGTCGAGGCTCTTTACCGCGCGCCAGCGGCTTCGCCAGGCGCTGCTCGACCGGAGGGCATGAACGTGCTCACGCCGCATCAGCAGGACTTGCTCCATCGCGAGCTTGACGGGGAGACCACCCCTGAGGAGAGCATCGAGGCCAGGAATCTTCTGGCAGCACAGCCTGAAGCGCTGGAGTTCATGACCAGCCTGAGGGACCTCGATGCCCTGTTCCATTCGGTCCCCCGTCATGCCTCGCCCCCGGGCCTGGAGCAGCGGATCCGCGCGGGGATCTCACCGAAGACTATGCGCTCGCCGCAGGCGGCGGCGCGGCACGGAATTGTTCAAGCGGTAACCAGATGGTTCGCGAAACAGTGGGCAGGCGCAAGGAACCTCACGGAGGAACTCATGCAGACCAAGACGGTGCTGATCGGGGCAGCTGCGGCAATTGCGGTGGTGGCGGTGATTGGTCATTTCGCGGTGGGATATCCGCCCCACTTGTTCGACGCCGGAACCATCGGCGCCGGCACCATTGGCGCCTCGGATACCATCAGCGGCGTGCAGCAGGCGACCCGCTACAAGGGCCGGACGATGACGGAAGCGGACGTGACGCTTTCGAATCCCGAAGTTCAGGTGCTGTTGCAGGACGACAAGATCCTGGCGCTCGTGCAGAGCGATGTCTTCCGCACGCTGATGCGCGACCAGGCATTCCGCGACCTGCAGAGGGACGCTTCCTGGCAGGCACTCCAGTCGAGCGCCGAGTTCAAGGCGCTGCAGTCAAACGCCGAGTTCAAGGCGCTGCAGTCGAACGCCGAGTACAAGGCGCTGCAGCGGGACGCGGCCTGGCAGGCGCTCCAGTCCAATGCGGAGTTCAAGGCGCTCCAGTCCAATGCCGCCTACCAGGCGTTGAGGACCAACGAGACCTTCCGCAAGCTGCAGGCGAAGGAAGCCGACCGGAAGCTGCTGCAGTCGAGCGCGGAGTATCAGGCGCTCCAGTCCAATGCGGCGTACCAGGCGCTCCAGTCCAACGCGGCGTACCAGGCGCTCCAGACCAACGCAGCATACCAGGCGCTCCAGACCAACGCAGCATACCAGGCGCTTCAGACCAACGCCGCCTGGCAGGCGCTCCAGACCAACGCTGCGTACCAGGCCATGCAGTCCAACGCCGCCTGGCAGGCGCTCCAGACCAACGCTGCGTACCAGGCCATGCAGTCCAACGCCGCCTATCAGGCGCTGCGGGCGAACGATACGTTCCGTGCGCTCCAGGCCAGCCAGACCTTCCGGGCCCTGGCCCGCGATCAGTCGGCGTCAGAGGCGTTCCTTACGCAGGCAATGCGCATGCAGATGTAGCAAGGGCGCTGCACGACCTGCACGTCCGCAGAATGTCGAAATGAGCTTCTCCACGCCGGCCCCGGCTGCCCTTGCGGCAGTTCGGGGCCGGTGTAGCTTCAGCCTCTCACCCATGAGAAATTTCCGCTCTGAACACCCCGCCTTTGCCCGCGGACGCGTCCTCGCTTTGTGCGCGGCCGTGCTCGGCGCGCTGGCTGCTTCGCCGGCCTGCCTCGCTGCCCAGTTCCAGGCGCTTGACACGCCGACGATGCACCTGATCTATACCTCGCCATTGCAGTCCTGGCTCGTGCCGCAGGTCGCCGCCAGCTTCGATCGTGCGCTGCGGTTCCACGAGGAGCTCTTCGATTACGTGCCTCGCGACAGGACCAACGTCCTGATCCACGATCTCTGGCACTACGGCAACGCCGGCGCGCGCCCGCTTCCCGAAAACCACGTCACCATCGGGATCGCGCCCTACGGCCACGACTACGAGTCGGCGCCGGCGGCCGAGCGGATGGCGTCGTCGATGAACCACGAGCTGGCGCACATCTTCACTTCCGACAAGCCGGCCGCGTCGGATCGGTTCTTCCGTTCCATCTTCTTCGGCAAGGTCGGTCCGGATCCCGAGGTGCCCCTCACGATCGCCTACAGCTACCTGACCGTGCCGCGCTGGTACTCGCCACGGTGGTACCTCGAGGGAATCGCGACCTACCTCGAAACCTGGATGAACGGCGGCCTCGGCCGCGTGATCGGGCCCTACGACGAAATGGTGTTCCGGACCATCGTTCGCGACAGCGCCAGGATGTACGACGTCGTCGGCCTCGAGTCGGAGGGCACCACGATCGACTTCCAGGTGGGCACCAATTCCTACCTCTACGGCACTCGCTTTGTCAGTTACCTCGCGCTTCAGTACGGCAATGAGCGCATGCTCTCCTGGTTCGACCGCGGGAAGGGCAGCAAGGCCTATTTTGCCTCGCAGTTCCGGCACGTCTTCGGCACCTCCCTCGAGGAAGAGTGGTCCCGGTGGATCGAGTGGGAACGGGAGTGGCAGCGCCAGAACCTCGAGTCCATCCGTCGCCACCCCACCACCCGGGCCCGGCCGCTGACTGACCGGGTGCTTGGCTCGGTGTCGCACGCGTGGTACGACTCCGCGACGGCCAGCATCCTGGTGGCGGTGCGCTATCCGGGGCAGGAAGCCCACATCGCCTCGATCGACGTGGCCAGCGGCGAATTCACCCGGATCCGCGACATCCCGGCCGCTTCGGGGATGTCGGTCACGTCCCTGGCGTTCGATCCATCGTCGCGGACCCTCTTCTACACCACCAACAACGCCGACTGGCGTCACCTGATCGCGCTGGACCTCAAGACCGGCGACAGCCGTGTCCTGCTCCGCAACTCCCGCATTGGCGACCTGGCGTTCAACCAGGCGGACCGGTCGCTCTGGGGCGTGCGGCACGACAACGGATTCTCCACCCTCGTCCGGCTCCCCTACCCGTACAACGAGTGGAACCAGGTGTATACCCTGCCGTACGGGCGCGACCTGTTCGACCTCGACGTCGCCAGTGACGGCTCAGCGCTCATAGCCTCGATGTCCGAGATCAGCGGGGCGCAGAGGCTCGTGCGGATGGATCTGGCGAGCCTCCTCCAGGGCAACACGACCCCGGAAGTGCTGTACGAGTTCGGCGACTGGTCGCCCTCCAACTTCGTCTTTTCCGCCGACGGCAGCTTCCTGTACGGCTCCTCCTATTACTCCGGGGTATCCAACATCTACCGGTACGACGTGGAACACCGGCGGATGCAGCCCCTGAGCAACGCGGAATCAGGGTACTTCAAGCCGGTGCCGCTGCCGGGCGACTCGCTGGTGGTGTTCGAGTACTCGCGCCAGGGTTTCGTGCCGTCGATGATCCCGGACGCGGTGCCTGACAGCGTGAGCGCCATTCGCTTCCTCGGCAACGAGATCGCCGAGCAGCGGCCGGAGGTGCAGGCGTGGATGCCGGCTCCGGCAGCCACCGTCGACCCCGACTCGCTCACCGCGGCAACGACCGGCTACAGCGCGCTTCGGAACTTCAAGCTCGACAACGTATATCCGGTGGTCGAGGGCTACGAGGATTCCGCCGGCAACCTCGGCATCTCCGGAGGGCTGCGGGCTGGTTTCACCGACCGGCTCGGGGCCACGGCGCTCGACCTCACCGCATCGTATTCTCCGGGGCAGGAACTCGATCCCGGCGAGCGCCTCCACCTCCGGGCCGACTTCCGCCACTGGAACTGGAACATTACCGGCACGCTCAACCGCGCCGACTTCTACGACCTGTTCGGGCCCACAAGGACCAGCCGCCGAGGCTACTCGCTCTCGGCGCAGTACCGGGGCAACCTCATCATCGACGGGCCGACCACCCTGGCCTACACCCTTCGGGCCGCTGGATACGGCAATCTCGCCACCGTGCCCGAGTTCCAGGGTGTCGCCGCGTCGTCCGACAAGCTCGCCACCTTCTCGGGCGAGCTCGACTACAAGTCCCTCCGGCGCTCGCTTGGAGCGACCGACGACGAACTCGGGGGCAGCTGGAAGCTGGCGGCCCGTGGCAACTACGCCGCCAGCAGGTTCCAGCCCCGCCTGAGCCTCGACGTGTCGCGGGGCTTCCTCCTCCCGCTCGACCACTCGTCCATCTGGTTCCGTGCTTCGGGCGGCACCGCCCTGGGCGGGGACCGCAACGACCCCTTCGCCCGCACCTATTTCGGCGGTTATGGCAACAACTGGGTGGACTACCGGGACATCAAGCAGTTCCGCAGCCCGGAAAGCTTCCCGGGCCTCGACATCAACCAGGTCAGCGGCGCCACGTACGGCAAGGCCCAGGTTGAGTGGGTGTCGCCGCCGCTTCGCTTCCGCAAGGTCGGTATCCCGAGTGCCTATTTTCGCTGGGCCAGGCTGTCGCTGTTCGGAAGCGGCCTGGTGACCGACTTCGATGACGAAGCAGCCAGGCGCAAGTACGTAAGCATCGGGGCGCAGGTAGACGTCCGGATGATCACCCTCTCCCACCTCGAGTCAACGCTGTCCTTCGGCTTCGCCGTCGCGGACGGGCAGGGGATACCGCGCACCTCGGACCTGCTGATTTCGCTCAAGTTGATGTGAACATGGCAGTTGCCTTTGCCGTCAGCGTGCTTCCGGTCTTCCTCTTTCTCGGTGCGCTGGTCTTGCTGGACAGCTACAGGCTCATTCCGCTTCGGGCGATCCTGCTGGCCGTCGCTGCAGGGTTCGTCGCCGCGATGGCGGGCTACTTTGCCAACAGCTGGCTTCGGGACGCGCTGGCGCTGGACCTGCTGAGCTACTCGAGGTATGTGGCTCCTGTTGTCGAGGAGCTGCTGAAGTCGCTCTACGTTATCTGGCTGATACGCCGGAGCAGGGTGGGGTTCGTCGCCGATGCCGCCACCTACGGCTTCGCGGTCGGGACGGGCTTCGCGTTCGTCGAGAACCTCCTCCTGCTGCAGAGCCATCCATCCTCGACCATCTGGGCGTGGGTCGTCCGCGGATTCGGCACCGCGCTGATGCATGGCGGTACCACCGCAATCGTCGCAATGATGGCGCGGACCCTCCAGAAGCGAGCGACCGGATTCCGCGCCAGGCTGATGCTGCCCGGGCTGGCCGTCGCCATCGTTCTGCACTCACTGTACAATCAATTCCTGGTGGCGCCGCTGCTCGCGACCGCGCTCATTGTGCTGGTGCTCCCTTCCATCGTCGTTGTGCTCTTCCAGAAGAGCGAGAGGGAGACCCAGTCCTGGCTGGGCACTGGCTTCGACATGGACCAGGAGCTGCTTCGCGTCACCCACGCCGGCGCCGTGTCGGACACACCGGTCGGCCAGTACCTGAAGGAGTTGCGTACCAGCTTCCCGCCGGAGATCATCGTTGATGCGATGTGCCTCCTCCGGCTTCGCGCCGAGCTCGGCGTGCGGGCCAAGGGGATGCTGCTCCTCCGCGAGGCGGGGTTCGAGGCCGCAGCCGATCCATCACTTCCGGCCAAGCTCGAGGAAGTGCGCTATCTCGAGCGGAGCATAGGCAGGACCGGCATGCGCGCCCTCAAGCCGTTTATTCATACCAGTACCCAGGACCTGTGGCAGCTGAACCTGCTGGACGCAACCCGGCAATGAGCGACTCAGTGATGAGCGACCGCGCGATGAGCGACCCCGACTCCATGCAGGCCACGCAGACGACGCTTCGGGTTCCCCCCAAGGTCCTGGTCATTGGCAGGAGCTTCCAGGATGCCGCGTCGCTGATGCAGCGACTGGGAACCGAGGGATACTTCGTCCTTGCCGAGGCCGATCCCGACCGCGCGCTCACCCTGCTGCGGTCGGCGCGCTTCGAACTGGTCCTGGTCGAAACCGACATGGTCGGGGACGCCGGCCGGGCGCTGGTCGGGACGCTGCGCGGCGACGACGTGCTCGCGGGCCTGCCAGTGCTTGCGATCTCTTCTTCGAATGACATGGACGCCATCGAGCGCTGCCTCGAGGCCGGGGCGGATGACTACCTGCCGGGCGCCTTCGGCTCGGCGGTGCTGCGCGCGCGGGTCAACGCGGCGGTGGACCGGGAGCGCCTCCAGGACGGCCAGTACCTGCGCCGGGAGATGTCAGTGGCCCGGACCATCCAGCGTGACTTTCTGCCCCAGGCCCTCCCCGATGTGGGTGGAATGCAGCTCGAGGCCGCACTCCGCCCTGCGCTCGACGTCTCGGGCGACTTCTACGACTGCTTCCTGCTGTCATCGGGCGAGGTCATGCTCGTGGTCGGGGACGTCTGCGACAAGGGCGTGGGTGCGGCGCTGTTCATGGCGCTCTTCCGGAGCCTGATCCGAGCCTCCGCCGACCCCGTGGGTGGCGGTGCGATCCAGATGATAGGTGGCCGTCATACGATGGTGATGCAGGCGCTGCAGTCGGCCTCGCCGGCCGAGCTGCTTACCCGCGTCGCCGGCTTCACCAACGACTACATAGCCCGGCTTCACGGTCGGACCAACATGTTCGCAACCGTGTTCCTTGCGTCGGTGGAGCCCTGGTCCGGTGAGCTGGTGTATGTCAACGCCGGCCACGAGCCTGCACTCGTGATTGCGGACGACGGAGGAATCGAGGAGCTGCGGCCCACTGGCCCGGCGCTGGGCATGATGCCCGGCTCCCGCTTCACCGCGGTGACCCGCACCCTCGAGCCGGGACATTCGCTCTTCATCTTCACCGACGGGCTGATCGAGGCCCGGAGCCCCACCGGTGACATCTATGGCGGGGAGCGGCTCCGCGAGGTGCTGCGGGGTCAATCGGACGCCCCCGCCTCCGAGCAGGTGCGCGCAGTGCTCGACTCCCTGCAGGGCTTCGGGCGCCACGCCGATCCCCACGACGACGTCACGATCCTGGCCGCGAGGATGGAATGACGAACGGACCACTCATGATTCACTCTGTGATGGCCGGAGCGCTCGCAGTTCTCGCGCTGCCTTCGAGCGCATCGGCCCAGGGCTGCGGGGATACGCCGCTCGCGGTTCAGGTCCTGGGTTCGGGCGGCCCCACGGTCAACAGTGAGCGCGCGTCCACCAGCTACATCGTCTGGATCGACGGGCACGCAAGAATCCTGGTCGACATCGGGGGCGGCGCATTTTTGCGTTTCGGCCAGTCGAGGGCCGCACTGGGCGACCTGTCACTGGTCGCCATCAGCCATCTCCATCCTGACCATGTCTCCGATCTGTCCGCACTCCTGTGGTTGAGCAGTCTGGCCCGGAAGGAGCCCTTGCCCATCATCGGGCCCTCCGGGAACCAGGCCGTGCCGGAATTCCCGGTCTTCCTCAGCCGGCTGTTCGACGCCAGCAGTGGGGCCTTTCCGATGCTCGGAACCACCCTGGGCAGTCCGTCACCGGCCGGCGCCCCGGGCGGCGTCCGGCTCGACGTCAGCGTGGCGGATGCCGCGAACCCTGAACCGTCCAGGGTGTTTGAACACGATGGCATCACCGTGACCGCGCTCGGCATTCCCCACGGCAATATTCCCACCCTGGCGTATCGGATACAGACCGGCAGCAAGTCTGTCGTGTTCAGCTCCGACCAGACAGGAGCCAATCCCGCTTTCGTGGACTTCGCGCGGGGCGCGGATGTCCTGGTCATGCATCTCGAGATAGGCGCAGGTGCGACGCGATTGCTGCAGCTCCATGCGCCGCCAGCAGTGGTTGGCCGCCTGGCCCAGGAGGCGGGAGTGGGCCGGTTGGTTCTCGGTCATATTGGTCCGATCGATGTGGAAGCCGCTGTCACCGAGCTGAAGCAGTTCTACACCGGGCCCCTGACCATCGGCGCCGACCTGCAGTGCATCCCGGTGCCGTAACACGCTGCCCCCATGGCGCGTAGGCTCGCGAGCCCATATCATTTTGTACCGTGCCATCAGACCCCCGCTCCACCTTTGAAGCCGCGCTGGCCGACCGCTATCGCATCGAGCGAGAGCTCGGCCGGGGCGGGATGGCGGTCGTTTACCTGGCCCACGACGTCCGGCACGACCGGTCCGTCGCCCTCAAGGTCCTCAACCCCGACCTCGCCCATGCCCTGGGCGCTGAGCGCTTCGAGCGCGAGATCCACGTCGCCGCCCGGCTGCAGCATCCCCATATCCTGACCGTGCTGGACTCCGGCGA
>LLBZ010018604.1_pt1 | contig 13307 bp, 20 predicted proteins | sample 1489421 | NCBI WGS metagenome assembly LLBZ01 (sample SAMN04092657, study PRJNA295927) | soil metagenome | biome: Soil prokaryotic community; feature: Bulk soil; isolation source: soil from tomato rhizosphere | host: tomato cultivar Moneymaker | place: South Korea | collected 2011-11-01 | reverse complement strand
ACACCAAAAACTAAAATGATTTGGTTTAGTTCGCCTTGTAACCCAAGTGGTTCTATATATAGCAAAGAGGAACTAAGAGGATTGTCAGATGTATTGGTGAAATACCCAAATGTTTATGTGGTTTCTGATGAAATTTACGAACACATTAACTATGTTGGTGGTCATGCAAGTATGGCTCAGTTTGAAGATATGTACGACCGTACCATTACTGTAAATGGGGTATCGAAAGCATTTGCGATGACTGGATGGCGTATTGGATATATTGGTGCTCCTGAAAAAATTGCGCGTGCATGCAACAAAATGCAAGGGCAAATTACAAGTGGTGCTAACTGTATTGCACAACGTGCGACTATTACAGCACTTAACGAATCGCCAAGTCGTGTTCAATACATGATTGACGAATTTAAAGTACGTCGTGATTTAATTTTAGGTTTATTAAACGAGATTGAAGGTTTTGTAACAAACGTTCCTGAAGGTGCATTTTATGTATTTCCAAATATCTCTTATTTCTTTGGAAAAACGCTTCGTGGAAAAACCATAAATAATGCTTCCGATTTTTCTTTATATTTATTAGAAGAAGCTTTAGTAGCCACTGTTGATGGTGAATCGTTTGGAAATCCAGATTGTATAAGAATTTCTTATGCGGCTTCACAAGAACAAATTATTGAAGCTATTAAACGTATTAAAGCTGCCGTAAGTTAAAAAATAAATATTTTTTAATCTTCATTATAAACAAAGAAGACTGCTTTTTTAAGCAGTCTTCTTTGTTTATAAAACTATTTTGTATTGATTCCTAATCAACAGCATCTTCAATATCATCTCCTACTTCTTCTGCACCTTCTTCAATGCCTTCTCCTACTTCTTCAACACCATCTTCAATTTTTTCTTCTGGGTTTTTTTTCTCTCTACAGTTCGTAGAAGAAATTCCTACTGTAGCTAATAATAAAAATATATATACTAGTTTTTTCATCTTATTGCTTTTTTAAGTTAATAAATGGCTTTAAAAATCTTATATTCAGTGTTTTATATTAAACTCGTTTAAACTTTTTATAATTGGTTAAAAAAGTTTAAACGAGTTCATTATTTACTTTTGTAATCTCATATTTAGTTTTGATTTTTTTTATTTAAAACTGATATCTAATACCTAAAGCAATGTCTAAATCGAGGTCGTTGTTATCATAAACTTCATCACCAAAGCCTATTTCGGGTCTAAAGTCTAATGACAATAATAATGGTATATCAAAATTATATTCTATACCAATATCTCCTGCTGCAAAGGCAAACGTATCGGTATAATCATTGTCGTTATCATTATTAAAGCTATATGACCCAACACCACCACCAAGACCAACGTACCAATTAAATCCATCTTCTATATTCCAAACCCATTGGTGCAATGCTGCTAGCTTAAAACCATCGAAGTTTTTTCCATCTCTCCAGCCTAAATCTAACTCTAATCTACGATCTGGAGCTAAACGTGCTTGATAGGATATTTCACCACCAAAACCATCACTATCACCCAATCGTAAACCTAATGCATTTTTTGAAATATCTTGCGCATTCATTGATACACTTGCTATTAATACTAGAACACCAGTTATTAAATATGTTTTCATCTGTTTATATTTATTGATTTTTAATTGTAAGATGAAACACCCTTTATAATCATCTTCGTATATGTGAATATGATTCTCAGGGGTGCTTCATTTATTTGTTTTTAAGTTTTTCTTAAACTAATAATTATTTTTTTGCATCAGAGTTTTCTTCCGATTTTGCTCCCATTCTGTTTACTGTGTACATGGGTGCAAACTTTAATTTTAGAGCGGCAATTTTTCTATTATCCTCACTTGATAAACCTTCTTTTTCAACGGTATTCTTTCTTGTATCGATAGCTTCATAAATCAATTTGATTTCATCCCAATCTTCACGAGAATACGAATCTTTATTTTTTTCAACGGTATCAACAAAGTTTTGATAAACACTCAAAATATTATCTTTATTAATCCATTCAAAACTCAAATCGCCTCCAGTATATTGGCTTCCTAATAAAGATTCACGAATCATCATCTTAGAATTTTCCTCTTCCATTCTCTCATGTTCTGCCATCACTTCTGCTTTAAATTTCTCATATTTTAAAGTAGCTTCGTCTATCTCTTTTTGTAATTCTGAATTATCATCTATAGACGCTATGGCTTCATTGGTTTGTGATTTTACTTCTTGATAATCTCTTTCAATGGCTTCCCAGTTTTGAGCAGCTTCTTCAGTCGTTTTACGACTTACAGAGTCTATATAAAATTCATAATTATCTACTTCCTTTTTAGCCATATCTTTACGACCATCGTTACATGCTACAAATATTATTGATGCAGCAATTACTCCTAATGTTAATTTTAATGCTTTCATTTTTTTAAGTGTTATTAATTATTTAAGTGTTATTTAATTATTTATTCTTCACTAATGTATATCTGCATGGATCTTTTTTAAAATAAAGTTGGTTATCGCATCCTGTAAAGTGTATCCTGAAATTTTTTTCATTAAAGAATTTGATTTACCTATGATTATTTCTTTTGAAAAATATACTCCTGTAATGCTTAATAAGGTTTCAAAAGGATTTATTTCTACTTCTGATAGTTCTCTAAAATCTTTTACTGTCTGGTTGAATATGTTAGCGGGTCTAAAATTTTTGAAAATTTCATAAAACCGGTGTTTTAATTCTTCACATTCCTTCCTTCTTCTATTTTCAAGAAGGACCATTGCATCATTTAATAGTTCTATTTGATTTTCAGGCTTCTTCATGAGTCTTTTTTTTAAGTACTAAAGCCAATATCAAATAGACCCCAGATACAATAAAAAAACTTAAGTCCATATTAACAAACAATGTAAGCATGGCAACAACTATAACAAAAAGCATTGTGAATGAAGACGAAAGCGCATCGGCAGCTTTATCAACCGCTTTTAACACAAATAATTCCATATCTGTTTTTGTTCCCTTTTTTACCTCTTCATAAAGCTTGTCTATACTTGCCATGTTTGTGTTGCTGTTCATTTTTAGTTTTAAAATTACAGTTCAGAGTTTACTGTATTCTTTATTTTATCTTTTCCTTCTTCTAGAATTTCTTCCCCATTGTTAACTATCGAATCATATTTTTTTGATAACGTATCTAAAAAATTATCAAGCTCTTCTTTCAAGCTTTCTTTAGCTTCTATAGTTTTGTTTTTAATTTTTTTTCTGGTTTTAGATCCTTTGTCTGGTGCAAATAATACACCTAATACTACACCTGTAGCGACTCCTGCTAATACTCCTAATACACTTGATTTCATAATTTGATTTTTTTTGTTTTCTATTACTGTTTCCCCATCACAGATGGTGTTTTTGTTATTTTAATTCATGCATAGCCTACACGCCTCTACCTCCAATTAATCTTAGTAAAATGGCTATTACAGCAATCACTAATAATATATGGATAAGACCTCCAGCACTGTAAACAAAGAACCCTAAAGCCCAACCTATTACTAGTACTACTGCTATTAGATATAATAATCCTCTCATAATGTTTAATCTTTAAATTGTTAATGGTTCTACTCGCGTTTTATGTATTTGATTTAAATTATAATTCAACTTCACTATTATTTTAACTGCTAATACCTTAAAGTCCAAATCATTTGTCATGACTGACAAATATTCTGATTCTGTAATTTCACTTTTCAATAGCTCTATAATTTTACTTAAGTACGCTTCAAAAAAGTCAGCTCCATCAATTTTAGACAACTCGCTAACTTCTTTTTTATTCAACCTTGTTGGCAGCAGTATCAATTTTTTTTTAGCCAAATCATTTAAGTCCTTTTTAATTTCTATGTTATCCTTTATTAGCTTATATGATATGATTTTCTCACGATAAGCACTGCTTTTTTCTAGTGATAACTTGCTCAAAACAATTATAGTTTCATTTAATGTTGATATATCTGATATGGACCTTGCTTCTTCAATATTGATTTTAACTCTTTCTGCTAAGGTATCATTGTACAAACGGTTTTTGCTTTCATTCTTATCTAAACTACAAGAAATAATACTCACACATATAGTTATAATTAGTGAGAGTACTGCATACTTTTTTATGTTTTTATTAATTATCACTTGTGTTTTTTCTCTACATAGCAAAGATGCAAACCAGACTAGGGTTTTACGTTACAGCATTTTTAGCGTTTGTTATAGAATTTCAATACACGGGAAAAACATCCCAAAACCAAAAAAAGCCCGAAGCATCTTGCTTTAGGACTTTTTTTTAAATTTTTTTTTAATTATAAATTAATTTTATACGGGAAAATAAATGGTAAAGGTGGCAGCTACTTGAGGTTTGCCATGGGCCATAATAAACCCATCGTGGTTATCAATAATCTTTTTACAAATTGACAGCCCCACACCTGTTCCGGAATAGTCATGCTTGTTATGAAGCCTATTAAATAATTCGAATATTTGATTTGCATATTGCTGTTCGAAGCCTATACCATTATCTGAAAAAGTAATTTTATGATAATTGTTTTTTGATGCATTTATCAAATTTTCATCATCTTTTGAATTAATTTTTGAATATCCTATATTAATAACAGGGGCTACATCTTTTTTACAGTATTTTAGCGAATTACTTAACAAATTTAAGAACAATTGGTGTACTTGAAAAGGAATTACGGGTATTGTCGGCAACACATCACTAATAATAGTTACTTCTTTTTCTAAAATGGTATCTGCTACATCTTGTTTGGCATTTTCAAAAAGATCATTCAAATTGGTTAAAACAAATTCCTTATCCGGCTTGTTGGTTCTTGAAAACTGAAGCAAATCGTCTATTAACAAGCGCATTCTGGTGGCAGATGCCTTGATGCGCTCAAGGTACTGAAGTCCGAAACTCGAAAAGTTTTTGGTTTCATTTTCTTCCAATCTAGATATAAAGATTTGTATTTTTCGCAAAGGCTCTTGCAGGTCGTGGCTGGCAACATAATTAAATTCTGAAAGTTCAGCATTGTTTTTTTCAAGTTCTAAATTACGCTCTTCAAGCTGCAAATAGTTTTCAATTTCATCTGAAATATCAGTAATATTCCCAACAATTCGTTTATCTCCGTCTCCAATAACAAGCAATTTACCGTAAGCTTTTATATGTCTTACGGTACCGTCCTTTTTAATAATTCTAAAGTATATAAAAGGCAAATCATTTACTTTCATCATTTTATCTATATCGTCAACAAATTTTTGCTTATCATTTGGATGAACAAAATCCATAAAGTTTTCTAAAGTGGACTTAAAAGCCCCTGGTTTTTCGCCTAAAACCCTGTACAAATTATCTGAAAAAACAAAGGTGTTCGTATCAACGTGCCAAACCCAATTGCCATGTTTCCCAATAGTTTCTAATTGAATAGTCGCTTCTTTAAATATTGATAATTGATTATTAAATGTCTTAATGTTTTTAAAATCGTTACTTATTCTATTGTATGAGATTATGATTAACACCAACGTAAACAACAACAATAAATACAAGAATAATGGCGTAAATTGTAAATTGCTTTGATGCTGTTTTTGATCTTCTTTAAGTTGTTTGTTTTCAAGCGCTACCATCTCGTTGATTATCTGCCTGATAGAATCCATAATTATTTTTTCTTCAAAAAAATTGGATTTAAATTCTTCTGTTAATGTTAGCTTGTTTTCAACAAAAGCATTGGTATGTGTAAAATTGTTGAATAATTTGTCAATATATTTGCTAAGTGTTTTTAAATTTTCTTCTTGAGTCTTGCTATCGCTTGCTGTCTCTTTTAATTCGGCAAACGATTCGTTAACCTTTTCTCTGGCGGTTAAATAGGGCTCTAAGTGGGTAGTATCTTTTGTTAAAATGTAATTTCTATGACCGTTTTCGGCATCCTTGAGGTATGAAATAACTTTTTCTAACTCAACATTTACTTTATAAGTGTTAACAACCTCTTTGGTAGACGCTGTTAAATTAGAAATATGTCGGTATGTAAAACCACCTATAACCAGAATGAGAAACACACTAACCAAAAAAACAATTCTTAAGAATAAAGCCGACTGTGTAAATACTTGTCTGATCATCCCAGTCTCATTAAAAAATTATCTTTGTTTAGACTATTGGTATGATATTGCCAATTAATAGATACAACTTCTGAAAGCACTTTTTTAAGTTGTTTAAAACTACTTGGTTTTTTAATATAAATATTGGCGCCTAATACGAAGGTTTCTTCAATATCTTCTTCCGATGCCGATGTGGAGTAAATAGCAATCGCAATGTCGGACATCTTACTATTTGCCCTAATTTCGTTCAAACATTCTATGCCCGACTTTTTTGGCATATTTAAATCTAAAAAAAGCACATTTGGTAAAATGGCATCTTCGCTGTTTAAATAGTCCATGAGTTCTACCCCATCGTTAAAGGTAGTTACTTTGGTATTCATACTTAATTCCTCAAAAGCATCGATAAAAAACAGTCTGTCGTCTTCATCATCGTCAGTAAGAATGATATGTATATAATCGTTTGGCATAAATGAATTTAGTATAAATACTGTTAGCTTTTTTGTTGAGCAATACTTCTTCTTTTTGAAATAATACGCTGAAAAGCAGAAGGTGTAATACCTGTACTATTTTTAAATTGTGTACTTAAATGCGCCACACTGGAATAATTAAGCTTAAAGGCTATTTCGGTTAAACTTAAATCGGTAGTTAATAGCAGTTGCTTGGTATATTCTATTTTTTGAATGATAATGAAATTTTCAATGGATGTATAAGTAACCTCTGAAAAGAAATTGGAAAGATACCCGTAACTATGCCCTAATTTTTCCGACAAATATACCGAACTTTTGACGTTTACCGCAACATCTTCATTAAAAACCATATCCACAATAACATCTTTAATTTTTTGGACCAAAATACTTTTTTGGTTTTCAACTATTTCGATGCCGTACTCCTTTAAAGCATCATTTAAAATTTCGTAGGTTTCAGTCGGTACTTTTTCCAGCAACTCAACTTCCCCAAAAGCTAAAATTCTATACTTTATCTTAAGCTCATCAAGCTTTGTTTCTAAAACTCTTTTGCAAATAGTATTAAAATCGAACTTTATAAATAATTTCATACGCTAATAATGATTGTTTTTTAAGGTCATAGACACCTTATCTTCATTAAATTTTCTTTAAAACGCGTTTATCAATGGCGATTTCATATGAAGTTTAATTATTGTAAAGTTAAGAAAGCATTTTGTCTTAACCTCAATTTATTTTAGGCTGTACCTATTTAATCTTTTAATCTGAGTTCAATATAATAATTAAACTCAAATTCATATCAAAACACATATCAACTAACTCAGCATAAAAACGTTAATACATCAAAAATCTTCAAACATCGCATATTTGTCTGTCTAAACGTGATGAAGACAGCTACATATAACGTAAAAACATCCATAATATTTAAATAGAATTCATATTATTTAGCTTTTCTAATGCCTTTCCATCTTTTTAAACGGCTCCTTGCTCTACTTTGAAGATGCTTATCTACAGGTTCGCCTATAAGAAATCCATAAGCTTCATACCCTGGTGTGTTATCAAACAATATTTTTAAAGTTGCCGTAATGGGTAATGCTAAAATCATACCCGTTATTCCCCAAAGCATTGAAAACAGCACCAACGATGTAATAACAACAAAAGCATTAACGCTTACTTTAGAGCCCGTTATTTTAGGTGTTATAAAATTACCTTCTAAAAATTGAATAAATCCAAAAATAGCAATAACACCAAATGCATACCACGCTGAATCTTTAGTTGCCAGAGCTATTATGGCCGGTAATAACGACCCAATGATAACACCTATATAAGGAATTAACAATAAAAACGCTGCCAAAAAACCAAAGAAAAACGGATTACTTATACCCAAAAGCAATAGTCCCAAACTATTTAAACAACCAACAATAATAATAACCTTAATTAAACCTAGCAAATAATTTTGTTGGATTTCGTATACCTTTTTTAATATACTATTTATGAATGATTTTGATTTTGATCTGAACGCTTTATAAATAAATGTTCTGAAAAAGGATCGGTAATACAAAAAGAAAAATATATAAATAGGTATTAAAACCATATCGCCTAAAAGGCTACTGGATTCAGATAAAACAATACCTATTTTATCTAAATTAGCTTTAATAATGTTTTCGGCTTTATACTCCTGTTCTGAAAAAAGTCTATTGTTTCCTATATTAAATGTACGCTCTAAATTGTTTACAGATCTATGAAATAGTTCCCCTAATTTTTGCGAGTAAATCTCGCTATTATCCATAAAATAGCTTAACCGCGTACTAATTAAAAAAAAGATTAATGCCGTTAAAAAAAACAAGGTTGTTAAAGATGCAAGTGTTGCAAACAACCTGTTACAGCGCCATTTTTTTTCAAGAAACCTTTGAATAGGAAATATCATAACGCTAAAAATAATAGCGAATAATATAGGTACTATAAAAGGCTTTAATATATATAAAACAAAAACCACAGCTATAAACGACAGTAGGCTTAAAGCACTGTGATTGATGTGTTTTTTTGCATCCATATTATATAATAAAAAACTGCCCAGAAGTTACAAAAAATGGTCTCACTAACCAACCAAAACGACCATAATTGTAATAATTCCAGACAGTATATTTATTTTCTACAAATCGGATAGAATTCTATGCATTTCTTCTTTGGTCTTCCCAAGTTTTTCTTGTAACCTACCAACTAACTCGTCTTGTTTCCCTTCTGCTAAAAGCAAATCATCATCTGTTAATGTGGCATATTCTTGCTTTAATTTTCCTTTTAGCTCTTTCCAGTTTCCTTTAATTTCTGTTGTGTTCATAATTTTATTTTTTTTGGGTTAACAATCATTTTTTACTTTTTAAGCTTTTTTGCCTCCTAAAAAACCAATAAAAAGAGCCACAAGTCCTAAGCCAATAGTTATATATGCATTGGTATTATCTTGTTGTTTAACAATATCTAAATCCCCAATACTTATTTGGGTTTCTGGAATTATCATGGTATAAATACCATAAGCTAACAATCCCACACCTACTATTATTAAAATTGTTTTTACACTTTTATTCATGGCTTAGTAATTTGATAAGTTATTTTGATAAGTTATAAAGAAGCTTTAATCGTTTGATACAAAGATACTATGGCAGTAAGTGTTTGCTGTTACACAATTTTTACAGAATATTATAGAATTCAATAAATATTTTAGGAATAAAAAAATGTGGTGAAGTGACTTTAATATATTAATGCATAAAATACATGGCTATAAAAGTTATAATAAACATAATTGACACAAATAATAGGATTTGCTTGATTCTATTACGCTGATTTTCTAACTGAAGCCTTTTTTTAATTTCTTTGAGCTGTTCTGGGGTTGCTTCTGAACTTTTAAATTCAAGTTTACCACTTTCTTTTCCAGACAAAGTCCCCTTTAATTTACTTCTTTTATCCAGTAAATTTCTATTACTCTTCAAAGACGCAATCATAGATTGTACAACACCAAAACTCATAATTTCTAATGATTAAGATATATAGCAAATGAAACTAAAATTATTAAGAATACTCCTAAAACAATAAGCTGTCGAATCCTGTTTTGTTTATTTTTAATTTGAATTCGCTCTCTAATTCCCTCTAATTGTTCTGCTGTAACTTTAGGAAATTCCTTTAATTCAATAGCAGCATAACTCCCTTCTAACGCTTTCGTTTCTTTGCGTTTTGCTAAAAGACTTCGGTTGTTTTTCAGCGAGTTATTAGCAGCCATCATGGCACCTTCTCCACCCATAATTTCTAAGTTTTAATGGTTTAGATTATTTGAGATTTGCTCAAAGATTATCAGTTAACAATCGTAAAAAGCTGCTTTAAGTTATAAGTATGGCATTTTATTAAAATGTTACAAAAGTTATTTGTTTTTTTTGCGTTAGTGATAGTAGTGAATAGCTTTTGGCGAGGCGCGCATCGAGCCAAAACTAGTAACGAATAGTGCGACCGCTTGCCCTGAGCGCAGACGAAGGGTGTGGTAACGTCCAATTATTACAAAGATCAAAAACAATGGGATTCCCACCTATATAGAAATGACAAATGAATTATCAAACTATCTATTTCGCCAGAAGAAAGGTGTGAATAAAATAAGTACCGTAAAGAGTTCCAAACGCCCAATAAGCATTAAAAAAGATGACCACCATTTTGCCAATGCAGGTAATGCCGAATAATTATTAACCGGTCCGAAATCACCAAGTGCCGGACCAATATTACCCAAACTGGAAGCGGACAAACCTATTGCCGATATAAAATCTATGTTGAACATAGAAAACACCAAAGCACCAATAATAAACGACAACATATACAAGATAAAAAATGCCAATACGTTAAACACAATAAACCTATTTATGGCTTTATTGTTATAACGAACAGGCACAATAGCACTAGGGTGAAGTGTGCGTTTAAACTCTAAAAAACCATTTTTTATAAGTATTAAATGGCGTACAACTTTTACACCACCTGCCGTACTTCCTGCTGAGCCTCCTAAAAACATAAGTCCGAAAAAGAAAACCAATAAAAATGGTGTCCACAAGGTATAATCGGCAGAGATAAACCCTGTTGTAGTAATAACAGTTAACACCTGAAACAAGGCGTGCCTAAAAACACTTTCACCTTTGCCCCAAACCATAGGGTGGTTTATGGACGATTTTGAGACATCTGCCTGAAAGTAAATTACAAAGGCTGCTATTATGGTAAAAACAGCTATAAATTTAAAGTACAGCTTAAATTCTTCATCATGAATTATTTTTTGAACTTTTCCTTTAAACGCAAAATAACTTAACACAAAGTTTGAGCCTGCCAAAAACATAAACAATATAATGATGTATTGAATAACTGGCTGATGGTTCCAATAAGCGACACTGGCATTTTTTGTTGAAAACCCGCCTGTAGATAGGGTTGCCATAGAATGATTGATGGCATCAAAAAAAGACATACCTGCCAACTTCAGCAACAGTGTTTCGGCTGCTGTGTAACCAAAATAAATAAGCCATAAACGTTTGGCGGTATCGGTTATTCTTGGGTGTAATTTATCGCCACTGGGACCTGGTGCTTCGGCTGCAAAAAGCTGCATCCCTCCTATGCCTAATAATGGCAAAATAGCTACGGCAAGTACAATAATACCCATGCCCCCTATCCAATGTGTGGTGCTGCGCCAAAACAATATGCCTTTAGGTATTATTTCAATATCGTTTAAAATGGATGCTCCCGTAGTCGTATAACCAGACATGGTTTCAAAAAAGGCATTCGTAAAATTTGAAATACTTCCCGTTAATACATACGGTAACGTACCGGACAAAGACATGATAATCCAACCAAAGGCCACGACAATGTAGCCTTCGCGCTTGTTCATTTCTTTTCTATGCTTGGCAGTAATAAGCATGGTTACAATACCAACGATTATGGTAAACAGGCCGGCAAAAAATATTTGTAACGTTACACCATCACTATAAAAATAACTGACTAGTGACGATAACAGCATGAAACCACCATTAAACAATAGCAGTAAGCCTAGAAAGTGAAAAATGATTTTATAGTTGAGTTTCAATATCTAATTAGGTTTATTTCGTTTTAAAGGAATAACTTCTCAACCCTTTTTATAGATTGGAGCAAACAACATACTACCACCTTATCTCCTTCTTGAATTTTAAAATTACCAAGCGCAATCATACCAACATCGTTTCTAATAACACCTCCAATAATGGCAGACCTAGGAAAGTCTATTGACTTGATGGTTTTATTGCAAACTGCCGAGGTGCCTTTTACTTCAAATTCCAACAACTCTGCATTTAAATTGTTAAGTTTTGTCATGGCAAGAACTTCACCTCGACGTATATACCTGAAAATATTATTCGCTGCTAATAATTTTTTATTTACCAAGGTGTCAATTCCTATGGAGTGTGACAGTTCAAAATAGTCCATATTTTCAACCAAAGCTATGGTTTTTTTAACACCTTTGGATTTAGCAACCAAACAAGACATGATATTAGTCTCAGAATTTGCGCCTACAGCAACAAAAGCATCCATATCACTAATATTTTCTTCATCTAGCAAGTCTGCATTGCGTCCGTCGCTATTAATAACTAACACCTTGGTTAGCACTTCTGCAATTTCGAAGGCTCTATCTCTATCGCCTTCTAAAAGTTTTATATTAAACCCCTTTTCACTTAAATCCCTAGCGGTTTTAAATCCTATTTGGCTTCCACCCAAAATCATAATGTTTTTTATGACTCGATTTACTTTTCCGGTAAGTCTGCAAAGCTCATCGGCACCACCTTCCGATGTTATAAACACCACGTTATCACCGCGTTTAAACTTAGTATCACCTCGAGGAATGATGGTATATTGCGTACCAAAACGTTGAATGGCAATAGGTACAAAGTGTATTTCCGGAAAAATTCCAGCAGCTTCTTTTACCGTTTTTCCAACAAATGACGCCGACCTAGACAATGTTAAACCTGCCATGGTAAGTGCCCCATTTTCAAACTCATAATTTTCGTTAAATGAAGATTGTTTTAACGATAACTCAATTTCTGAAGCCGCTAAAGCCTCGGGAGAAATTAACTCATCAATACCAAACTTTGTAAATCCTACTTCATCTTTATAGTGTATAAATTCAGTATTGGAAATTCTAGCAATGGTTTTCTTAGCACCTAATTGTTTTGCCAATACACATACTGTGATGTTAGTTGTTTCGCTAGATGTTACTGCTATAAATAAATCGCAGGTATTAACACGTGCTTCTTTTAAAATAGAAATAGACGTGGCATCGCCTCTAACAACCCTTATATCTAAATGGGTATCGGCGTAAGCTAAACTTACCTTATTTGGGTCTATTAAAGTAATTTCTTGGGATTCGTAAGACAATAATTTAGCCAAATGAAATCCAACTTCACCTGCTCCAGCAATAATTACTTTCATCTGTCTTTCTTATTTGTTTTTAATTATTAGATGGCACTCCATAATTATGCTCCTGTGTGTTAAGGTATTTTTAGCATAGATGGTTCATCTATTAATATTCCATTTTTAACTAGCTTATAAAGGTACTGCAATATACTATAATTTACAATTTGCATATTAAAATAGGTTTATATAACCAATAAATCGTGTAAGCTGTATCAGTTAAATGATTCAAAAAGGCTAAAATTATTATTACTTTAAAGTATTTAGACTTTAATTGATATTGAACTCATCTTTACTTTTTCTATTTCCTAAAACCTGCC
>LLBZ010117435.1_pt2 | contig 13335 bp, 10 predicted proteins | sample 1489421 | NCBI WGS metagenome assembly LLBZ01 (sample SAMN04092657, study PRJNA295927) | soil metagenome | biome: Soil prokaryotic community; feature: Bulk soil; isolation source: soil from tomato rhizosphere | host: tomato cultivar Moneymaker | place: South Korea | collected 2011-11-01 | reverse complement strand
GCTATTGAATTTGAAAAAGTTATAAAAGACGATATTTCTCCAGTTAAAGAAGGTTTGACCATGGGAGAAGTATTAAAACAAATAAATATAGAAACTAAAGGCAATGCAGCTATTGTGTCCGATGTAGGGCAACATCAAATGATTGCGTGCCGCTATTCTGAATTTAATGTGACTAAAAGTAATATTACTTCAGGTGGCTTAGGAACTATGGGCTTTGCACTACCAGCGGCCATTGGTGCTAAAATGGCGGCTCCAGATAGAGAAGTGGTGGCTATTATTGGTGATGGTGGTTACCAAATGAATATTCAGGAATTAGGCACTATTTTTCAACAGAAAGTACCTGTAAAGATTGTGGTATTAAACAATGAATTCTTAGGAATGGTGCGTCAATGGCAACAGTTGTTTTTCGATAAACGTTATGCGTCTACCGAAATGACAAACCCCGATTTTGTAACCATTGCTAAAGGCTATTATATAGAAGGAAAACGTGTAAAAAAACGTGAAGAACTTGCTGCAGCGATTAAAGAGATGATTGCTTCCAAAGAGTCATATTTCCTTGAGGTTTGTGTGGAAAAAGAAGATAATGTATTTCCAATGATACCTTCAGGAGCATCGGTTTCAGATATCCGTTTAAGTTAGGTAGCTATTAGAAAATAGACAAAAGAATAAAGAATATAGAGTCAAGAACCAAGAGTCAAGAACCAAGAGAGCAGAATATGTCTTTTCTCTTTTTCTCTACTCTTTTATCTTAAAAATAAAGAATGAAGAACCAAGAATAAAGAACCAAGAGAGCAGAATACATCTTTTCTCTTTTTTCTCTAATCTTTTATCTTTTTAAAAATGAACGAAGAAATAAAAACATTCACGATTTCAATTTATACCGAAAATAACATTGGTTTATTAAATCGTATATCAGCTATTTTTCAACGCAGACATATTAATATTGAAAGCTTAACAACCTCGCAATCAGAAATTGAAGGTGTAAACCGTTTTGTGATTGTTGTGAATATTACAGAACCTCAAGCCAAAAAAATTATTGGTCAGTTTGAAAAACAAGTAGAAGTTATAAAAGCCTATTATCATAAAGATGAAGAAACTATTTATACCGAGTCTTGTATGTTCAAAATAAAGTCGGCTTTATTATTTGAAGAACCTCAAATTCAAAATATAATTAAAGAAAGTAATGCTAGAATTGTTACCGTAAACAAAGAGTTTTTTGTACTGGAAAAATCAGGAAGAAGAAATGAAATTGAATCTTTACGTAGGGATTTAAATGTTTTTGGCATTATGCAATTTGTTCGTGCAGGACGTATTGCCGTAACAAAAGATGAAATGAAAGTAACAGAAGTGCTATTGGCCTTCAATAATCAATAATAACTAAAATTAAAAATGGGAAATTATTTTAACACACTATCGTTAAGAGATAAATTAACTCAATTGTCTAAATGTAGATTTATGGACTCTTCAGAGTTTGAAGATGGTGTAAACGCTTTAAAAGGTAAAAAAATTGTTATCGTAGGGTGTGGTGCTCAAGGTTTAAATCAAGGGTTGAACATGAGGGATTCTGGATTGGATATTTCTTATGCATTACGTGCTGAAGCCATTGCAGAAAAACGTAAATCATTTGTAAATGCATCAGAAAACGGATTTAACGTTGGAACTTACGAAGAGTTAATTCCAACAGCGGATTTAGTGTTAAACTTAACACCAGATAAGCAACATACAAGTGTCGTAAAAGCGGTCATGCCTTTAATGAAAAAGGGCGCAACATTATCGTATTCTCACGGTTTTAATATTGTTGAGGAAGGCACGCAAATACGTGAAGATTTAACGGTTATTATGGTGGCACCTAAATGCCCGGGAACTGAAGTAAGAGAAGAATATAAAAGAGGTTTTGGTGTGCCAACACTTATAGCGGTACACGAAGAAAACGATCCAGAAGGAAAAGGTTGGGCGCAAGCAAAAGCTTATGCTGCTGCAACTGGTGGTGATAGAGCTGGTGTATTAGCATCTTCTTTCGTTGCTGAGGTGAAATCAGATTTAATGGGAGAGCAAACGATTCTTTGTGGGTTGTTACAAACAGGATCTATTCTTTGTTTCGATAAAATGATTGAAAAAGGAATTGATGCTGGATATGCTTCAAAATTAATTCAGTATGGTTGGGAGACTGTTACAGAAGGTCTTAAATATGGTGGTATTACCAATATGATGGATAGACTTTCTAACCCAGCAAAAATTAAAGCTTTTGAATTGTCTGAAGAATTAAAAGACATCATGCGTCCATTATTCCAAAAACATATGGATGACATTATGGAAGGAAGATTTTCTAGCGGTATGATGGCAGATTGGGCTAATAATGATAAAGATTTATTAGGATGGAGAGCAGCAACAGCCCAAACAGCATTTGAAAAAACACCTGCTGGAAATGTTGAAATTTCAGAACAAGAATACTATGATAACGGTGTGTTAATGGTCGCTATGGTAAGAGCAGGCGTTGAATTAGCTTTTGAAGCTATGACAGATTCTGGTATAATCGATGCATCTGCTTATTACGAGTCGTTACACGAAACGCCACTTATTGCTAACACGATTGCAAGACGTAAATTATACGAAATGAACAGTGTTATTTCTGATACTGCTGAATACGGTTGTTATTTGTTCGATCATGCTTGTAAGCCATTATTAGCAGATTTTATGAAGAAAATCGATACCGATGTTATTGGTAAAGCGTATGCTAAAGACAATGGTAAAGCAGTAGATAATGCAAAATTAATTGCTGTAAACAAAGCATTAAGAGAACACCCAGTTGAAAAAATAGGGTCTTTCTTAAGGGCTTCTATGACGGCTATGAAGCCTATAGTATAGTAATAGTAAATAAAGTTAATTTTTTAGACCTACAAGGTTTTCAAAACCTTGCAGGTCTTTTAAAAACCCATTAATGAACAAGGAGAAATACACATATTTTCCTAGTATTAAAGATGTAAAAGTAGCTGCCGATATCATTCAAAAAGTATCGGCAGTTACGCCTTTAAGCCCTAGCTTTAGATATTCAAAACAATTTGAAGCGACTATTTTATTGAAACGGGAAGACCTTCAACAGGTACGCTCGTATAAAATTAGAGGGGCATATAATAAAATAAGTTCGCTTACTGCGGAAGAATCCCAAAAAGGCGTAGTTTGTGCCAGTGCAGGTAACCATGCTCAAGGTGTTGCGTTGTCGTGCAAACTATTAAAAATTAAAGGGTCTATTTATATGCCTGCACCAACACCCAACCAAAAAGTGGAGCAGGTTAAAATGTTTGGTGAAGATTTTATTGAGATTAAACTTATTGGCGATACCTACGACGATGCATACCATGCAGGCATGTTGGAATGCGAACAGCAGCAAAAAATATTCATCCATCCTTTCGATGATAAAAAGGTTATTGAAGGACAGGCAACCATAGCTCTGGAAATTTTAGAGCAAACAAATGTTCCTATCGATTATGTGTTTGTTGCAGTTGGTGGTGGTGGATTAGCAGCAGGTTTATCAACTGTTTTTAAAGAATTATCACCAAGCACAAAAATTATTGGAGTAGAGCCTGATGGTGCACCCTCTATGCTAACTTCAATAAAGAATAACAGAAATACTACTTTAGAACATATTGAAAGATTTATTGATGGCGCAGCTGTTAAGCGTGTTGGAGATTTAACATTCAATATCTGCAAAGAAAATCTTCATGATATGATTACGGTTCCAGAAGGTAAGGTATGTGAAACTATTTTGGAACTTTACAATAAAGATGCTATTGTAGTCGAACCTGCTGGCGCATTAAGTATTGCGGCTTTAGATTTTTATGCTGAAGATATTAAAGGCAAGCATGTCGTTTGCGTAGTAAGTGGGAGCAATAACGATATTACGCGTACCGCGGAAATAAAAGAACGTGCCTTGTTATATGCCAATTTAAAACATTATTTCATTGTACTGTTTCCGCAGCGTGCCGGTGCTTTAAAAGAATTTGTGGTCGATATTTTAGGCCCCAATGATGATATTACCCACTTTCAATATACCAAGAAAACCAATCGTGAAAATGGCTCCGCGGTAGTGGGCATTCAATTAAAATCGGCAGCCGATTTAGAACCATTAATTACCAAAATGAAACAACGTAATTTTTATGGCGATTATCTAAACAATAAACCCGATTTATTTCAATTCTTGGTTTAAATCTTGGTTTAAATCTTGGTTTAAATCTTGGTTTTATTTTTTTGATTCAGTGGGCGAAAACGTTTGAGTTTTATGCATTTTCCTTGCATGTAAATAATACGTTAAGAATTTCATATTTTTTTAGGAGGACTTCCTTTTTTAAAAGTGATTGTGCTAAAATATGGGTATATTAGCATTAGAAACTGTTTAAGTTTTGTTTATTGATGCTTTTTTGAATTATTTTTGGGTCAGATGAGGCGGATTTTTTTTTAATAGTAGAGCTATTAGAAAAAAAAATTCAACGAAATATGGGTCAAAAAGAAACAAAAAATGGCTTTTAGATAAAATTTAAACAGTTTCTTGGCTTTTAACGATATAATTTTAAAAAATGAGTACGACTTTATTTGAAATTCCAGAACTATATAAAATACATACATTGCTTCATCAAACCACCTATTTAACCAATGGGGAATTAATTGAATGGAAGGGTGAAACCGCTGAGGTGTATTCAACAATATCTTCAACACCAGACTATAAACCAACGTTGTTGGGAACCATTCCGCAATTAGGCGAGAAAGAAGCTTTGGAGGTGCTGAATTCAGCATTAACAGCTTACGATAAAGGTCAAGGTTTGTGGCCAACTATGAAAGTAATTGATAGAATTGCTTGCATGGAGAAGTTTGTGGAGCAAATGAAAACCAAAAGAGACGTTATCGTAAAACTTTTAATGTGGGAAATCGGGAAAAACCTCCCCGATTCACAAAAAGAATTTGATAGAACGGTCGATTATATTTACGATACCATTGAAGCTTACAAACAAATTGATAGAGATTCTGCTAAATTTGAAAAAAACGATGGTGTATACGCACACATTCGCAGAGGACCATTAGGTGTTGTGTTATGTTTAGGACCTTACAATTACCCGCTAAACGAAACATTTACCTTGCTTATTCCAGCATTAATAATGGGAAATCCTGTCATTTTTAAACCAGCAAAATTAGGGGTTTTATTAATTTCACCACTTTTAGAAGCCTTTCAAAATAGCTTCCCAAAAGGCGTTGTAAACGTCATTTATGGTCGTGGACGTGTATTGGCAACCCCAATTATGAAATCTGGTAAAATAGATGTGTTGGCGTTAATTGGTAACAGTAAATCAGCAAATGCCTTGCAAGCGCAGCACCCTAAAGGAAATAGATTACGCATGGTTTTAGGTTTAGAAGCTAAAAACCCAGCCATTGTATTGCCCGATGCCGATTTGGATTTAACGGTTGAAGAATGTATTGCAGGAACGTTGTCTTTTAATGGACAGCGTTGTACGGCACTTAAAGTAGTGTATGTGCACGACTCTGTTGTAGATGAATTTAACAAACGTTTTACGGCAAAAGTTGATGCGCTTAAATTTGGGAATCCTTGGGAACCTGGAGTGAAATTAACACCCCTTCCAGAAGTTGAAAAACCAGGGTATATTAAAGAATTAATTGCCGATGCTTTAGAAAAAGGAGCAACTATATTAAATGAAAAAGGTGGCGTATTGACCGATAATTTTATTTTTCCAGCGATTTTATATCCTGTTAATACAGACATGAAAGTGTATAGTGAAGAACAATTTGGACCTGTAATTCCCGTAATTCCATTTTCAGATATTGAAGAGCCTTTGCACGATATGGCAGAATCTAATTACGGACAACAAGTAAGCTTGTTTGGGAAAAACATTGAAACCTTATCGCCTTTAATAGATACATTGGTTAATTTAGTGTGCCGTGTTAATTTAAACAGTTCTTGCCAGCGCGGACCCGATGTGTATCCATTTACAGGTAGAAAAGATTCTGCATTTGGTACATTAAGCGTTCATGATGCATTACGCTCATTTTCAATTAGAACCTTTGTGGCATCAAAAGATAACAGCTACAATAACACCATCTTAAAAGAATTGTTAGATAAGAAAACATCTAACTTCATTAGCACCGATTATATTTTGTAATTAGAGCTATTTTGATAATATGAACGTATTTAAACGTGTTCAATAAATTTCATTGAATAATATTTTTAATTATTCAATGAAATTTATTAAAAATGAGTTATTTATAATAAAAAGAATATGAAAAAGTAAATATTAATAATTTTTTTAAAAAAGTATTTGCTTTTTTTACTTTGTATTAAATAAAATTATAGTTTTACATTATGAAAACTTTAAAAAATAAAATACGTTGTTCTATACCCGGTTTGCCAGCGCGCCGTCGCCGCCGCTTTTAATCTTATTGTAGTAGCAAAACCCAAACGTAATTTTAATTTTTTTCTTAGTGTACAAAATATCATTTATAGCATTTCAAAATTCGGTTAGTTATTTAATTAACAAGCGTTTCTTTGGCTATATTTTTCCTCGTCGCCCATAAGGGTGTTTACTTCAATTTAAGAACTAGGGGAGTCCGGTTCATCAAAAAAAATAACTCTAACTTTTAATTCATTTTAAAATTATAATGGAAATTGTAATTGCCGATATATCACATTCTAAATACGCAGAAATTATTTGCGAAACTATTGCAGAATCTGCCGCTGTTAGAGGCACGGGTATTGCCAGAAGAACACCCGAATATATAACAAAGAAAATGGTAAACGGAAATGCCGTTATTGCTTTAGATGGCGATACGTTTGCAGGCTTTTGTTATATTGAACTTTGGGGTCATGGTAAGTTTGTAGCCAATTCAGGTTTAATTGTTCATCCCGATTATAGAGGTGCTGGTTTAGCAAAAAAAATTAAGCATAAAGTATTTAAGCATTCAAGAACCAAGTTTCCCGATGCAAAAGTGTTTAGTATTACGACCGGTTTAGCTGTAATGAAAATGAATACGGATTTAGGGTATAAGCCCGTACCGTTTTCAGAACTAACCGACGATCCAACCTTTTGGGATGGCTGCCAAACCTGTAAAAACTATGATGTTTTAACACGTACCAACCGAAAAATGTGTTTGTGTACAGGGATGTTGTACGACCCAAAGGATAAAGATAAAAGTGAACCTAAAAAAATAAAAGAAAAGGTTTTTAATAGATTAAAACATATTAAAGAAACCATGTTTTTAAAAAAAGATAAAAAGTAAAAATGATTTCCGCCTTCGCGGAAATAAAAAAAATGATTTTCAATGAAAAAATTAGTAATAGCATATAGTGGCGGATTAGACACATCATACTGTGCCGTAAGTTTATCTAAAAAATTTGATGTACATGCGGTGAGTGTAAATACAGGTGGATTTACAAAAGCCGAAATAGAGCATATAGAATCGAATGCCTACAAAATGGGTGTTTCAACCTATAAAAATATTGATGCTGTAGCGACATTTTATCAAAAAGTAGTGAAGTATTTAATTTTTGGTAATGTGCTAAAAAACAACACCTATCCGCTTTCTGTTAGTGCAGAACGTATTATTCAAGCTATCGAAATAGTTGAGTATGCTAAAAGTATAGGAGCCGAATATATTGCACATGGTAGTACAGGTGCAGGAAACGACCAAGTGCGTTTCGATATGATTTTTCAAACATTGGCTCCGGAAATTCAAATCATTACGCCAATTAGAGATGAAAAATTAACCAGACAAGAAGAAATTGACTATTTAAAAGCCAATGGGATTGATATGTCTTGGGAAAAAGCAAAATACTCGGTTAACAAAGGACTTTGGGGTACCAGTGTTGGAGGCTCTGAAACCTTAACCTCAGATAAACCATTACCAGATAGCGCCTACCCTTCGCAATTAAAACATGCTGAAGATGAAAAAGTAAAATTAACTTTTGAAAGAGGCGAGTTGGTTGCTGTAAACGGTATTGAAAATGACCCTGAAATTAATATTGAAACCTTAAATAACTTGGCTAAAGCGTACGCTATTGGTAGAGATATTCACGTGGGCGATACGATTGTTGGTATTAAAGGACGTGTTGGTTTTGAAGCACCTGCGGCATTAATTACCATTAAAGCGCATCATTTGTTAGAAAAACACACGCTTACGAAATGGCAATTACAGCACAAAGAATATTTAGCGAGTTTCTATGGCATGCATTTACACGAAGGGCAATATTTAGATCCAGTGATGCGTAATATTGAAGCTTTTTTACAAAGCAGTCAAGACATGGTAACTGGTGATGTGTTTGTAACATTAAAACCATATCATTTTAATTTAGATGGCATTAGTTCTGAACACGATTTAATGAATGCAAAGTTTGGTAGCTATGGTGAAGAAAATAGAGGTTGGACAGCAGATGAAGCTAAAGGGTTTATAAAAATCTTTGGAAATCAAAATAAAATATATCATCAAGTAAATTCTTAAAAAATGATTCAAGTAGGTATTATTGGAGGTGCGGGTTATACAGCAGGTGAACTAATTAGATTGTTAATTAATCATCCTGAAGTTGCTATTGACTTTGTGTACAGTACATCCAATGCTGGAAATAACATTAGCAGTGTGCACCAAGATTTATTTGGTGACCTAGACTTAAAATTTACCGACACCATTAATCCACATGTAGACGTGTTATTTTTATGTTTGGGTCATGGAAACTCTGTGAAATTTTTATCAGCTAATGCGTTTTCTCAAAATACGAAGATTATTGATTTAGGAAATGATTTCCGTCTTGAAAAAGACAAAGTATTTCATGGCAAAACCTTTGTTTACGGCTTACCGGAATTACAAAGAGACGCCATTAAAAAAGCAAATTATATAGCAAATCCAGGATGTTTTGCAACAGCTATTCAGTTGGCATTATTGCCACTTGCTGAAAAAGGATTGCTAAATAGCGATGTGCATATCAATGCAGTAACAGGTGCTACTGGCGCGGGAACATCATTGTCTGAAACCTCACATTTTCCATGGAGAGATAATAATTTTTCATATTACAAACCGTTTACGCACCAGCATTTAGGCGAGATTAACCAGTCGGTTAACCAATTGCAAAATGGTTTTGATTCAGAAATTTTATTTATGCCAAATAGAGGAAATTTTTCAAGAGGTATTTTTGCAACAGTTTATACTAATTTTGAAGGTAGTTTAGAAGAAGCTAAAGATGTGTTTAAAACGTTTTATAAAGATGCTAAATTTACGTTTGTTTCAGATGAGGTATTGCATTTAAAACAAGTGGTTAACACGAATAAGTGTTTAATCCATTTGCATAAACACAACAATAAATTATTGGTAACAAGTATTATTGATAATTTATTGAAAGGAGCTTCGGGCCAAGCGATTCAGAATATGAATTTAATGTTTGGTTTGGAAGAAATCACAGGGTTGCAATTAAAAGCAACGTATTTTTAAGCCCCACCTAACCTCCCCAAAGGGGAGGAACTCACACGGGTTTCCCCTCCTTTGGAGGGGTTAGGGGAGGAAAATAATTAAAAACAACAACCAATAACCAATAACTATAGTATGAAAATAGCTATTATAGGAACAGGAAATTTAGGAAGCTCAATTGCGAAAGGGCTGATAAAAAATAAAACGTTTACGTCTTTATACTTAAGTGATAAGAATACGGCGGCTGTAAATAGTTTTAATGTGGTGGATAATGTTACTGTTACCAGTGATAATATGTTGGCTGTAGAACAATCGGATATGGTGATATTTGCTTTGCAACCAAAACATATCAATGCGGTGTTAGAAAGTGTTGCTTCTAAGATTACCGCTAACCATGTGGTTATTTCGGTAGCTGCAGGTGTTGATATTGCTAGAATTGAAGGTATTCTAGGGAAAGATAAAAACATCATTCGTGTGATGCCAAATACGGCTATTTCCATTGGTAAATCCATGACTTGTATTGCAGCCAATGACAAAGCGCAAGATAAAGTGGCCTTAGCTCAAAATATATTTAACCAATTAGGAACCACTATGGTAATTCCTGAAGATTTGGTACAAGCCGCAACCGTTATTTGTGCTAGTGGTATCGCATTTTGGATGCGCCTTGTGCGTGCGACAACACAAGGTGCCATACAATTAGGTTTTGAAGCAGAACAGGCACACGAATTAGCTACACAAACGTGTTTTGGAGCCGCAAGTTTGTTACTGGAATCAGGGAGGCATCCGGAGCAGGAAATAGACCGCGTTACAACCCCAAGTGGTTGTACTATTGAAGGTTTAAATGCCATGGAGCACCAAGGACTAAGTTCCGCTTTAATACAAGGTATTGTGGCTTCGTTTGAAAAAATTAATCAAATTAAAAAGAATTAAAATGCCATTATTTGACGTTTATCCATTATATAATGTCACTCCAGTATCTGGAAAGGATATGCACGTTTACGACGATGCAGGAGTTGAATATTTAGACCTTTACGGAGGTCATGCCGTGATTTCTATAGGGCACTCGCATCCCAATTATGTAGAAGCTGTTACCAATCAAGTTTCTAAATTGGGGTTTTATTCCAATGCGATTCAAAATCCGTTACAGGTTGAATTAGCTGATAAAATTGAAAAATTATCAGGTTGTAAAGGTTACGAATTGTTTTTGTGCAATTCGGGTGCTGAAGCCAATGAAAATGCTTTAAAGTTAGCCTCGTTTAAAACAGGGAAAGCACGAGTTATCGCTTTTAATAATGGGTTTCATGGGCGTACATCGGCAGCGGTGGCAGCAACCGATAATAAAAACATTGTAGCACCAATCAATGCACAACAACAAGTCACTTTTTTGGCTTTGAATGATATTGATGGCGTTAAAAGGGAATTAGAAAAAGGCGATGTTTGTGCGGTTATTGTAGAATTTATTCAAGGTGTTGGTGGGTTGGATCAAGGAACTGCCACATTTTTTGAGGAAGTGGATGCGCTTTGTAAAGCAAACAATACCTATTTTATTGCTGATGAGGTACAATCGGGTTACGGACGTTCGGGGAAATTCTTTGCGTTTCAATATTACAACGTAACACCGGAAATTATTTCAATTGCTAAAGGTATGGGGAATGGTTTTCCGATAGGAGGCATTTTAATACATCCAAGTATTGAAGCAAAACACGGCATGTTGGGCACCACATTTGGCGGAAATCATTTAGCCTGTGCGGCAGGGTTAGCGGTTTTAAATACGATTGAAGACGAGAAATTGATAGATAATGTCAATGACATTTCAGCGTATTTTATTAGTATTGCTAAAACAATTCCGCAGATAAAAAATATTAAAGGAAAAGGATTAATGATTGGATTGGAATTCGACTTTGAAGTTGGAGAGCTAAGGAAAAAGCTTATTTATGAGCACCATATTTTCACTGGTGGCGCTTCAAACAAAAAGTTAATTAGAATTTTACCGCCATTAACCATTAAAAAAGCACATGTAAATCAATTTTTTGAAGCACTTAAGAAAACTCTAGAGCCAATAGAAGTTGAAAAATAGAAATTAAGTCCCAAAGACTCAGAGTTGCAAAGCTTCAAAGACTCAAAGCTTAGAAACTTTGTAACTTTGCAGCTTTGAAGCTTAGTAACTCAAAAAAACAAAAAAAATGAATACTTTATTAAACATAGAAACAAGAAACGACGTATTACTTAAAATGGCAGCACTTTTAGATTCTGAAAGAGCCGCTATCATTAAGATTAACAAAGCCGATTTAGATGCTTATGATGGTGCCGATATTTCTATGTACGACCGTTTAAAAGTAGATGATTCCAAAGTAGATGAAATGATTGCTTCGGTAACACATTTAGCAGCACAAAGAGATCCTGTAGGTATTGAACGCTTTAGTTTTAAGCACGACAATGGGATGCAAGTTTACAATAAAACAGCTTCTTTTGGAACGGTGTTGATTATTTATGAATCGAGACCAGATGTGACAGTCGAGGCCGCAGGAATTGCTTTTAAATCGGGAAATAAAATTCTATTAAAAGGCGGAAAAGAGTCTTTAAAATCTAATTTGAAAATAGTTGAATTGTGGCATCAAGCATTGAAAGAACATGGTGCTTCGACCGATTGGGTTGAATATTTACAATTCAACAGAACGGAGACACAGGCTTTTTTAGAAAATCCAACCCAAAAAGTAGATTTAATTGTACCTCGTGGAGGTGAGCGTTTAATTGCTTTTGTTAAACAGCATGCTACGTGTCCGGTAATTATCAGTGGGCGTGGAAATAACTTTGTGTATGTTCACAAAGAGGCCGATCAACAAATTGCTTTAGACGTGATTATCAATGCAAAAACAGCTAAAATTTCAGCATGTAATGCTTTAGATAAAGTGTTAATTGATGAAAATCTACCAAATAAAGAAGCTTTTATTAAAACTTTGATTTCTAAATTAAAAGAATTTAAAGTACAGATTTTAGGTGATGGAGCCATCTCAAAATTTGAAGGTGTTGAAGCCATTGGGTCTGATGATATCTGGTATGAGGAATTTTTAGATTATAAAATTGCTATGGCAGAAATAGATTCTAATGAAGCCACGATCGCTATGATTAATAAATATTCTGGTGGTCATTCATCTTCTATCATCACAACAAATAATGATGTTGCTGAAACTTTTATGGCCAATGTAGATACAGCAGCGGTTTATCATAACGCATCCACCCGTTTTACCGATGGTAGCCAATTAGGTTTAGGTGGTGAGTTGGCAATCAGTACCGATAAATTACACCAAAGAGGCCCTATTGGATTGGAACATTTGGTAACCAATAAATGGTATGTTCATGGCAATGGACAAATAAGGTAAGCATGCAAAAGAAAAAAAGAATATTGCTTAAAGTAGGTTCTAATACCCTTACTAAAGAAACGGATAACATTTCTAGAGGTAAGATTGAAGATATGGCGAATCAAATCGCTCTTTTACAAGATACTTGCGAGTTCATTATTGTAAGTTCGGGAGCTATTGCCGTGGCAAAACAGTTTGTGAAACTGGAAAGCAAAGGCAAAGATATCAATGTGAAGCAAGCATTAGCATCTATTGGTCAGCCGCATTTAATTCGAATCTATCAAGAAATTTTTAGAGAAGCGGGGTTGTTGACGTCGCAGTGTTTGTTGTCGTATTCCGATTTTGAAAGGGAACAAAGCCGAACAAACATTGTAAACACTATTAATGTTTTGGTTAATAATAATTATATTCCAATCATTAATGAAAATGACACTGTGGCAACCGATGAAATTAAGTTTGGAGATAACGATAAATTAGGGGCATTAACAGCGTCTCTTTTAAAAGCAGATTTGTTTATTATTGC
>LLBZ010004301.1_pt2 | contig 13359 bp, 15 predicted proteins | sample 1489421 | NCBI WGS metagenome assembly LLBZ01 (sample SAMN04092657, study PRJNA295927) | soil metagenome | biome: Soil prokaryotic community; feature: Bulk soil; isolation source: soil from tomato rhizosphere | host: tomato cultivar Moneymaker | place: South Korea | collected 2011-11-01 | reverse complement strand
TTGAAGTCATCTGCCGGTTGCACAGTCCCTGATGGATTCTCCAGGATGAGGCACTGATCCCTGGGTATGCCCGGCTGTACCTCCTTCACTGCAGCCGCAGTTGGTTCTCCCTCTGTCGCCGGGATGGAAGGACTGCAAGCTTGCAGAGCGCCAGCTGCGGTAAATACGGCAGCTAGCTTTAAAAACTCTCGTCTGGTGGTGGCACGCTTTCTCATTTCTTCCTCCATGGATGGATTGTGAATTGGACCGAATGGCTACGCTTGCCTCATGCAAGCTGCCTTCAAAAAGGAAAAATCAAACCTGCCCGCCTGGTTGAGATAACCATTATTCCCGCCGTGTGGCAAAATACACAGGAACATGATTTTTCCCTTGACAACCTCGTCTTTCACAAACATAAAGTTTGGACTCGAGAAAGAATTCTTAAATTGTATGGATAGGAAACTTAGAAATTTCTTAAATATTATCATGCATAAAATCGAAAGTCAACATTAAATTTCTTGTTTTTGTTCATGTATTTTAGAACATTTTCGATCATGTTTAATTCGGGCTTTTTTTTGCCTGCAAAGGGAGAATAGCTCATGTTTTAACGAGGAAATAGGCTTTTTTTCGGCAAACCTTGCTAGTTTTATGAGATTTTCTCGCACAAGGAAAGCCCCCTAACCTTTCAACTTATTCACTCTAATCATCTGACCAATTTCGATTCAGGATGCCTATTGCATTTAGTCGAACAAAGGATTAAAATATTGTCATCGTTGTTCATTATTAATTTTAATTAATTGTGATACTCTTTCTGTCCCAAATAGAATGGATCACCTCGGATGGATTTTGATCTGGGGAGGAGTAAAACACTTTGATTAATGATGCCAAAATTGGATCATATAAAGCGCCGACGATGCGCGATGTAGCTGAGGCGGCGGATGTTTCCCTTTCGACCGTTTCGCTGGTGGTGAACGGAAAACCGGGTGTGAGTCATAACCGGCGTGAGAGAGTTCTGAAGGTCATTGAAGAGCTCAATTACATGACAGGCGGGCGCAAAAAATCGGCTGTGGAGACTAAAATCATTGGGCTTCTGATGGAATCTCTGTCCGAAGCTTCACGGAGCGAGGGATTTTACGTTCGGATCGTCTCGGGAATCGAGGAAGCTGCATATGAACTGGGTTACCAGGTGTTGCTGCATGTCTATCGCCCGGCCATTGACCCCCTCCATAGCATTCGCGAGCTGATGGGGCGCGATGTGGATGGGCTGATTATTGCAAACGATGGTGATATCACACCCAACGTAATCCAGAACATCGCTGAAGCCAGTATTCCAATGGTTCTGGTAGAGAACTTTCAAAATTTCCCGACCCATGCGGTGACCGCCGATAATTTTACTGCCGGGCGTGTCATGACGGAATATCTGATCCAGTTGGGACACCGGCGGATCGGTGCACTTGGTGGACCGGATAAATACAGTAGCCTGCGTGATCGAATGCGCGGTTACCATATTGCTATGTTGGAAAACGGTTTGCTGCTTGACCCTAGCCTTCAGCCAAGCCCAGTCCCCGGTAACCCCAGAAAAGGGTACGTGCAGATGCAAAAACTCATTGCCCTTCCCGAGCCGCCGACAGCTGTTTTTGCTGTAAGCGACCGGACGGCATTTGGGGCGATGGAGGCCATCAAGGATGCCGGGTTAGCCTGTCCTGATGACATTTCTGTGGTTGGCATTGACGATGTGAGGGATAGCGCATATAGCACCCCCTCGCTGACCACCTTCAGTGTTCCCAAATATGATTTGGGCAAGACCGCAGTGTTGATGCTCCACAACCTGACACTGGATAAGTCGATACCACCGGCCAGAACCGTTCTCCACGGGAAGATCCTTGTGCGGCAATCGACTGCCCCGCCGCGTCAAAAACCTTTACAGAAGACGTCTTAATGGCGCTGCCCGCAACCGTCATGGTTGATCAGTGCCATCTGTAGCCTTTTATCAGTCAGCTGACTTAGCGTCAATTCCTAACCTGGACGAGCCGGAACCAAACCGAGCATAGAAGAGTGTGCGGATCTTGACGCAGAAAGTGACAGGACAGATGATGAAAGATCTGTCCCCTCTGGCCCTGAGTCTTGATTCCAGTACAACCGCGTGTAAGGCGATCATATGGGATTGTCGCGGCACATCTGTTGCCAGAGGCTACAGCTCTCTTGCCCTGTTAGCTCCCCAGCCTGCCTGGCATGAGCAACCTGCTGAATCCTGGTGGGAATCGATGACTCACGCGATTCAGCAGGCTGTGAGTCAAGTAGATGATAGACGACTAAAGGCTCTTTGTATCGCGCATCAACGTGAGACATTTGTCCCACTCGATGAGCATGATCGCCCATTGATCAATGGCATCCTTTGGATGGATGAAAGGGCACGTGAGTTGCTGTCATCTTTGGAACAAATTCTAGGGGAAGAAGAATTCCATCGCCTGACCGGGAAAAGACTTTCCGTCAATTTGACCATTGCAAAAATCGCCTGGCTCAAGGAAAACAGGGCTGATGTGTTTGCCCAAACGCGCAAATACCTGGATGTGCATGCATTTCTCGTTCACCGTTTAACGGGTTCCTACAGTACAGGCTGGGGCTGCGCTGACCCAACCGGATTGTTTGATATCCAGGACAACTGTTGGGCCGCGTCTCTGTTAGATCAAGTCGATATCCGGATCGACCAACTCCCTGAAGTATACCCACCGGGAACCATCATAGGCTCTCTTACCCCAACTGCTGCGGAAGCTTGTGGACTACCGGTTGGATTGCCAGTGGTGGCGGGTATTGGTGATGGGCAGGCAAGTGGATTGGGGGTCAATATTACTTCTCCTGGCGATGCCTATTTGTCGCTGGGAACATCGGTTATTTCGGGAACGTTCAGCGATCGATATATCTTCGATCCCGCGTTTCGAACGATGACAGGTGGAGTTCCCGGATCCTATCTACTGGAGACAGTTCAACTAGGTGGTGGTTATACTGTGGCCTGGTTTATGGAAAAGATTGCCGGCCAGTCTGGTCAGGATATTGCTAATCTTCAGAGTTCTTATGATCAAGCAGCTAGTGCAGTGCCACCCGGCAGCGCTGGTCTGGTAGTAGTTCCATATTGGAACAGCGTGCTTGGTCCTTATTGGGATCCGTTTGCCAGCGGCATTATTGTTGGCTGGCGCGGCTTTCATCAATTGCCTCATCTTTACCGGGCCATTCTGGAGGGGGTAGCTTTCGAACAGTATTTGGGCACATTGGGCGTGGAAAAAGCCCTGAGAAAGCCTGTGAAGCGTTACATTGCAATGGGCGGTGGTGCACAAAGCGATCTTTGGTGTCAAATAATTGCGGATATTACAGATAAACCGGTTTATCGTGCGACCACGACAGAGGCTGCGGCGCTCGGAGCAGGCATTCTGGCAGCGACTGCGGTGGGCTGTTTTGCAAACGCTCGTGAGGCTGCTCAAGAAATGACCCATATTCTCCCACAGCCGATTGAGCCGAATGCATCAGTCCACTCTTTCTACAACCGTTTGTTCGAGGAAGTGTATCGCCCCCTATTCCCTGCCATGCAACTTTATTTGGACCGATTGGCTTCCATATCAAATTCGAATCAGTCGATTTAGCTCAAGCAAAGCTACTTGTATAAAGTCGAAAACTTGGTGCAGAACGAGGACCAAATCATCAAACGTTCCATCCGGTCGTAACGGGATGTTCAAAAGCAGATTGCCATTCTTGCTGACAATATCCACCAGCATATGCACGATGTCCGCAGTTGTTTTGTGTACCGCCCGCCGATACAAGTGTCCGTTTGCCAGGGCCGGGAATGGATCTCAGAAACCACTCCATGTTCCACATCTAAAATACCTATGCCCTCGACAGACGCTGTGAATGACCTGGATAAGCTTGTCCCGATGTGTCCATAAGTCTGCACTGATCCGTGTACGGAAAGGTGACCGCCTTTCTATACACGGATATATTACTTAGAATCGGTCAACAATTTTCAACGGGTGCCTGAAGCAACAAGTCCTTTCACTTTATTACTGGCATTCCCGACGGGATTCGCACCCGCGAAATATAAAGAAAGCCTCGGTAAAAGTGATTGAAAGTGCACATCCGGTGTTCTGCCGTAATAAGCAACAGATCGCAAGATAATCAGCCCCCAAAAAAACTCCAATATAGGTTGCATACCTTTAAGTATGATACTCTCAAGTATAACCAGAGCACTATCGATACTGATTAGCCGTAAGTTAATCTTGAACGGAAAAGTTTTGCTTGACTAAAGGGCATTTCTAGTAGTAAAGAGATTCGAACCGCTCAACATCAGCGGTTGGCGGTTTCTGGGAATTTGTACTCCACGGGGATTCGAATACCATCCCCTCAATGGGGACACCGATCGTAATTAAACAAAAAACATGCTTAAAAGCATGTCTATTGCGTGTGCCCCCACGGGGATTCGAACCCCGGTCGTAGCCTTGAAAGGGCTGCGTCCTAGTCCACTAGACGATGGGGGCAAAGCGTGAAAGAGCGGGCGGATTTTATCATCCCCTCATGCTGCGGTCAAGCATTTCCCCTATTTTTCTTCTTTCGCGCGTTGACCAAGAAGACCGAGAATATCCACCTTTTCACGATTGATGAGCACACCAGGACTTTCTGCCTTCAGGTTGGGAATCAGTATTGCTGTCACGACGGCTTCATACACGGGGATAAAATTCCGGGACTTGTCTGCGATGATGGCCGCAAAATCAAAACGACCAGCCACCTCGAGCTTACCCTCGATTTCATACACTTGTGTGGTGATCCGCACGGGTAGTGAGGAAATATTGCTGTAGCCTCCCCGCTGAATTCCGCTGGGACCAAGATCTTCTCGTCGCGCGGCACAAATCGCAAAGACTTGTGACTTGACCAATCGGATGACTTCGAAATGGTCCACCAGCTTCGATGGCATGTGGATGCGTGCCATCCGGGCGTCATGCAGTTCCAGGTGAGACTTGGTGATATCGTTCAACACCCCCATGATTCCGTTGGTGGAAATCATCACCTTCCCCACCACGCGATATCCCGACGTATAAATGTCCGCCGGGAGAAATCTGTAGGTTCGTGGGGATGTGTCCATGGTGTGTGCCTCGAAGCCCTGCCTATTCGTTAGTCGAGTGGGAGGCGAGGCTGGTTTCGCTTTGTGGTTCCGGGTCGGTGGGCGCGCTTGGCACGGCGTGTGGGCTTGCCTGCGTTCGGGTTGAGTAGCATGGTCAGCCACGAGATGGCCCGTTCATCAAACTCCCGCTTGCCACACATATCACAGATCCAGGCCGGGAAGTTAGGAACCATGATCAGTTCCTCTCCCAGCCAGGTGAAATAGGTGATGTGTCTTAAGTGCGTCATGCCGGCTGAACATTCGCGGCACGGAAACGAATTCGAAGACGGCGCGGGGAAAGTTTGAAGATGATTCATTTCATACTCAATGATTTCTGCCCTGCAACACTTTGGACATCCTGATTGATCACTTGCCATTCTTCCGGAGGCCAATAAATGAGCACGGCTCTCCCGATGACATTTTCGATGGGCAGCAAGCCCCATTGGTGGGAATCCCTTGAATCGTTGCGATTATCTCCCAGGACGAACAACTGTCCCTCGGGAACGACCCAATCTCCATCGTAAGCAGGTGGGCTGGCGATGTAGGGCTCCGCTAACGGGACACCATTTACCGCGACAATACCATTGTGGACAGAGACGGATTCCCCTGGCAGGCCAATGACACGTTTGATCAGGTCCTCCTGCGGGTTGACAGGGAAGACGAATACGACAATGTCGCCGCGCTGCGGCTCCCCCGTTTTGTAGGCAAGTTTATTGACCAGGATATATTCCCCGTCCTGCAGGGTGGGCCGCATGCTGAAGCCGTCCACCCGGACACGGGCAGATACTGCATTAATTCCAAAATACAAAACAACCGCAAGAATCAGGGTTTCCAGGATATCTAGGACAAATCGCTTCCAATTTGCAGGTTGTTCTACAGTCGGTTCAGGCTGAAATTGTGTTTCAGGTTGAGTAGTTTCCAAGCGTAAACGCCTCCAATAAAAATTATACTTCCTTTTAGAAAGACTCTCTTTTCCCTTAAGGTTGAGTTAACTTTGAAGAGAAGGAGAGAGAGTGGACCAGGTCACAGTCCGATTTTTCGAAGTCTTTGGTCACGTTCCATCCAGGTGCGGATGAAATTCACCTGATCCTGTGTTTCGGGCGAGTAAGGATGGTACAAACTTTTGGGGACGCCTCGCCACCAAGTGCATAATTGGTCCAGAGCCGCCTCAGCCGTCTTACCGTGTCTGACGAGGTAACAGCCCACGGTCGTACCTGTCCGGCCGATTCCGCCCCAGCAGTGCAGGTAGATCTTGCGCCTGTCTCGCAGGCTCTGGTCGATCTTATCCAGGATGGCATTCATCATTTGATCTGAGGGCAATCCGAAATCCCCAATCGGAAAGCGATAGTGAGCCGCTTCGACGCCGTAAACGTTCGCCTGCTCGGCCAGGATGCGAGTATACGGAAACGTCTCATTCGCCTGGGTCAGATCAATAAATGTATCGATACCAGTTTCGATGAAGGTATCCACGCGGCGGCGGGTTTGCTCTTCGTCGAACTTGGCCGGATGTTCGCCGGCTAGAAACTGACCAGGCTCCACCCAGTAGGATTCTGAAATGGGACGGCGAATCTCGTTCATATCACTGAGGGAATTCTACACAGATCTGTTCCAGGATCTGAGTCCTTAACGCAACGAGCTCGGGATACTCATAAAAGAACAGAATCTTTTCATTCGCGATCGAAGTCAGATCCGGCTTTGGCGAAAGGACGAAGAACGTCCAGGACTCGGCGATGTCCTCCATCGGGGTGGTGGCCGCATAACTTGTCAGGAATTGATCCCTGTAGGTTTTGTAGAAATCTTTCAACAGGACGTCGCGTGTATCCCGGTCCTCCTGATCGATCTGTTCCCATTCCGGGTACAGATAGGGCCAAAACCGCTCAAAGAATTGATTGATGTACGAATCGGGCTCACTGCATCCCTCACCTGTAAAGTATTGCTGGCAGGCCTCCGCTTCTTTCTGGACAATTGTCTCATTCCCAGGGAAGTGGATGATCGACTTGCTCAAAGGCACCTGTTCGGCGTTGAGTGTCAATAAATGACCTTCTTCATGGAGGAGAGTGTACGTCAGGTCGTAATAATCCGCTGCATCCAAAATGTCCACTTGTAGGAGCCACTTTTCTGGATCTGGGAATCCCGGGCTGACTGCCGCCAAATGGTTTCCTCTTCCATCCGTAAAGATGGAAAACCCAGCCAGGAGCTCGCGTTCGCCCGGAGGGATAATTGACGCGAAATAGTTCCAGATGGCCTCATGTGTGAAGCGGTCATCGCGCTCATCTTCCAGCTCATCTGGCACGGTCTCGAAGTGCGGGTCGCTGATCTCGTCCTTGACAATATCATACGTGATGAGAGGTATACCGTCCTTTTCCTCGGGCGTAAAGTCAGTTTCCTCGCCTAACAGGTCCACTTTGGCCGTCACTGTATCCAGGATACCTGACACCAGCGAGGGACAGGCGGCTTCGAAGATGACGGTCGGCGTAAAGGTGGGAAGCGGAGTCGGTGTGAGCGTTGGCGTGGCAGTCGGGGTGTCAGTTGGGAGGGGCGTGGGCGTATCCGGAATGACCAGCCGCGTCGCGGCGCGGCAGGCCAGCGTTGCGAGAATCAAGGCAGTGAGCCAAATGAACTTAATACGAGAGACATGAAATTTATCAGACATGTTCCGCGAGTCTAGCACAGGATAGCACGCAAAACCTTGCGTTTCATATACAACTAATAATTAAGCCCGTCCCCATGCAAAGTATGTGGGGACATGCAGCACCCGTTCTCCTCGCGCGCGTGCCTGCTGGTCCAGGTATTTCATCCTGTGTATGTCTTCGCCTGGAATAAATCCTGCCAGGTCGGATTCGATCACCTCCCATTCGGTCTCCCAATCTTCGACGGACAGCTCGCTTTCGGCCTCATGAATGGTTCCCGTTTCGACCAACTCGATCCCGGCCCGGAAAAACAGATCCGCCAACTTCGCTCCCAGCCCGGGGTCTGCGCCTTGCCTGCGCAGCGCTTCCGCCTGCCACTGACCAAGCGGGACCAAGTCAGACGGCTCATCGACGCGGGCTGTGTAATCTGGCTCGGCGAACGCAAAAATGTGCGCTCCCGTCCTCGCCACACGCTTCATATCCTGTAAAGCCTGTAACGGATCACGGACCCAGAGCAGGAGAAAATGACAATAGACGATGTCAAACGACCCATTTTCGTAAGGAAGCCGGAGCGCATTCCCCTGCACTAGAGCTGCGGATGGCACGTGGACCTGGCATTGTGCAAGCGCATCCGAATCGATATCCAGGCCGTGGAGCGAACCGCGTTGCGGTGCTTCGCCAAGTATGGCTCCCGTTCCACACCCTACCTCCAGGATGCGGCTGGCTTCGTCCCATCCGGTTTGTTTGAATAGATACTCTCGCAGCTCGCGCGTCCATTGCGCTTGCTGGAGGTAACGCCTGTGCCAGTCCATTCCCTAAGTATAAATCGCCGTCCACTCATCTCGTAGCATGTTGCCGAGGACTTTGTTGTAATGCCCCTGTGAGGGCAGAACGTCGCCATCCGGTTCCACGTACAGCCAGGCTTTGCCTGCACCCTCCGGGATCGCATCCTCCGCCGCCTCATAGACGACCGGATTGTATTCGGAATAAGGTACAGGCAGGTCAAAGCGGAGGGTGAGTCCCAGTGCGGCAGCCTTATCACGCAGGGCATCGAAGGTATCGCCGAGCGAAGCATCGGAGCTGGTCAGGGAGAGACTGGTCACCTGGAATGTCGCCAATCGTTCCAAAGTCTGTTCTGCGCTCGCGATGTTGTTCTGATTGAGCGTGAGATGCACTGTCACAAATATATCTTGTGGCAGGACCTGCTCCAGCGCTGCCCATGATTTTTCGTTTTCAGGCTGGAGGAGGAAGAGGATGTGATCGAGCCCGGTCTGCAAGAGCAGATCCAGATACTCTGGATCGAGCAGCCGCAATCCGTCTGTGAGGAGCCCGCACACCTGGCCGTTCTTTTCGGCGTGGGCGATGAGGTCAGGGAGATCGTCGCGCAGGGTAGCTTCGCCGCCCGTAAAGGTCACGTGTGGGATGCCTGCCTGCCAGGCTTTGTCTAAAACGGCGCGCCATTCCTCGCTGGTGAGCTCGCGGTCGACGCGTTTGGCCGGCGCGTATTCGGCGTCTGAATCCGGGCGCAGGCGATAGGTGAGCGCGCAGTCGAGGCGCAGGGGCGCGGTCAGATCGGCCGAATGAGGCGCGATCCGCTCGAAGTCCAGGAAGGAGACAGGGTCCAGATCGGGAGTCGAGATCAGTGTTTCGATCCGATCCAGGAAGTCCTGATAATCCTGGCGCGCCACATCCTTGCTGACGCGGTAACGCGCAGCGACCTGCTGTGAGGCCTCCTCCTGCTCCGTTCCGCGGATGAAATGATAGGCGTACTCCGCGGCGGTCGCGTTGAGCTGCAGGACCGTGGATGCATTGAGAATGAAAATGCCGGAACCATCGGGCTTCAACCGCAGGTGGACCCGATAAGGCTTGTTATCCTGCATGTCCTGTTTGTGATACACGCCTTCTGGAAGGGGCTGGACTTTCGCAAATCGATCGGCAAGACGATTGATGAGGTTCATAGTTTCTCCTTTGGAAGCCCTGAGGGTCTTTTCCGGAAACCAGAGTTGTGGGAATAAGGAAGCTTTAGTTCATGCATAGGATGAGCATACAAAATAGACCCATAGGATCTCAAAGTACTTGAATAGGAAATTGCAGCGGGCATCCGCCGCCACATTCCGCGACGACGGGACAACCTTCGCATTTGGCGGGCAGCCCATGTCGCTCGCGTAGCTGCACGGATAGTTTATGGTTCCAGATCGACTCCCATGGGTCAGTAAGGATGTTGCCCAGCGGATAATAATAGGATTGGCAGGGCAATACATTTCCATTCGATTCGATACACATACTGTAAAGCGAAGCCGTGCAGCCCTTCACGCCCAGGTTGCTCTGTGTAGGGTCGAAGTTGCAGTACTGGGTGGGTGTGTACCAGATGAGGCGCTGGTTATGTTCTGTTGTCTTTTGGACAGCCATATCCAGGATCGGCTGGAGCTCACGCTCGTGTAAGCCTGTGCCCACGGTCAGCCCATGGCCGGAATAGATCAGGGCGTTCAAGCCGATCGTCGGAACGCCAAGCTCGGCAAGAAAATCCAGCGTATCGGGAATCGTATGGACGTTCGTACGGAGCATCGTGGTGTTGGTCATCACATACAGCTTCGTCTCCAGGACATTTTTCAAGCCCTGAATAGTCTGCTTGAACGCGCCTTTTGCACACATCATCCGATCGTGGATCTGCTCGTCGCAGGATTCCACTGTGATCTGCACGTGGTCCAGGCCAGCATCGACGAGTTTCTGCACATACTTCGGGTCCGCCAGACGGCGTGCGTTCGTGTTCAGGCCCGTGATCTGACCATTCGATTCGGCGTGGGCGATGAGCTCGGGCAGGTCATTGCGCAGGGTGGCCTCGCCGCCGGTGAAGACGATGTGCGGCACACCCAATGCCCAGAGCTGCTCCAGGATATGCTTCCAGTTTTCGGTATGCAGCTCGGGGAAATCTCGCTCGCGGGCGTTGTAGCAGTGTGCGCAGTCGTTGTTGCAGCGGTAGGTGATGGCAAGGTCCATGCGATAGGGCGCCGAGGACCGCGCGCTGAACGGCATGACTGTCTCCAGATCGAGCTCATGGATCGGACAGACGCCATCCGGGTGCAGTAGTTCCGAAAACTGCAGGCGAAAGGTTGCCAGATCACCGCGAGCCTGCGCGGGTTTGACCCGATAGTGTCGGGTGATCGATGTCAGGATTTCTTGCTCGCTTCTTTCTTCGAGCAAGAGGTGCGCCATCAACGCTGCGGTGGGATTCAAGTGCATCACACGATTGGCATTGACGAATCGTGTGCCGGTACCGTCCGGGTCGATACGCAGATGGATGCGCGCTTTCTCGTGTTCGTTCTCTTTGACGAAGTGATAGAGCTTGGAGGATGCCTCATTTTGAACAGGAGGCAACGGTCTAAGCATCGTTTTCATTGCATTGTATATGGTCATGAGAACCTCTAAAAAACTTTATGCGCCTAGCGCCCTCCACCCGCGCAGGCGCAGGCACAGCCGGCGCAAGCACAGGCACACGCGCAGCCGCGGCTGCCTCCACCCCCCATGCTGCGCCCACTCGTGGTGGGCTTGGGCGGGGGGTTGGTCACATTCGTGACGCGGCTGGTGAAGTCGTTGATATTGCCGATCACCCGCTGCGAGAAGGTTTGTACACCGCCGACGACTGAGGCGGCAAAGTCCGCGCCGGGGAGGGATGTGCGCCCGGCCCCCGAGGGCTGGCTCGGTGCTGAGACGCCACCACCCGAAGGCGTGATCGGACCGGTGCGATAGGTCGGGTCGTAGCGTCCCCACCAGTGCGGGATAAAAATCGGACCCTGGAAGACGCGGCGCGAGCGGTCGTCATAGTCCCGGTCGAGCATCGTCCATTCGAGTTTCTGCTCGAAGAATTCTCGCTGCACTTCCGGCGTATTCGCTTGTTGGACCTGCTCCCAGGCCGTCTCCATGATGCGCCGGTAATACTCGATCGTCTCTCTGCGGCTAAAGCCTTTCATCTTCTCAGACACAGAACGGATGAGCTTGATGGTCGTGTCCTGTAACGCGTTTCGGCGCGCTCGCGCATCTTCTTCCCGGAGCGCCTTCAGGAAGTTCTGTTCGTATTCGTGCAGGCCCTCCGGCAGTGGGGAAACGACCTCCACCTCTAGCGGGTCGCGCCGGATGACGGTCGCCGCGTTTTTCTTGACAACGCCAAACAGGACCATCGTCATCACTTTGTCGAGTGGCTGTTCCATCAGAACCGCCGCTTCCACGGCGGTCAGTCCGCGCTTGATGCCGTGGCCTTCGATGGCGATTTTGGGCGCCATATACTGAAGCTTGCGGCGCTGGTTGCCCACAAACGACAGGATAGGGATGCCGAGGAACATGAATATAAAGAAGCCGCAGAACAATAGAGGCACAAGATTGGAAAGCAGCGAGCCGATCAATCCTCCAAAATCAAATGCAGGCGCCGTTACGATGGTGCCCTCAGGCACATACGTCTTCGGGAAGGACGCGCCAAAGTTATATTGCCTCGACGCCGAAGCATTTGGATTGGACCATGTGTAAGTGACTCGACCTTCCGGATCAATTCCCGTTTCAGGCTCAGACGGGAATCCGGCGGGCGCGCTGTGCCAGCGCGGCTCGTCAGGTTGGACGCCGGTCGGCAGGTGGAAGATCACTGTGAGGTCGGTGGCGCCTGTCACCACATCAGGCACAAAATAAGCAGGCGCGAATACTGCACTGGCGTAATTCTCGTCATTATCGTCCGGGTAGACCACATCTGTGATCCGCCCAATCGAAACATGCACATCTCCCCTTTGCCCGGGCGGGATCGCATACGGTCCCATGATCACGGCAAATCCTGTCCCTGTTCCCTGGTATTCGGATTCAGAGACACTGACCGGATTACCATTGACATCTGCCGTGACAGAGCTCATGTCGACCTCGCCTTTGGGGCTGCTGACATCCACAAATTCGATGGCATGTCCGCCTGGTTGGTTGTTAAACGTGAACACATAATCCAGCGACAGCGTGCCGTCTGGGTTCCAGTAGACGTTCACGACCTCTCGCTCCAGCTGAAAGAAATAATCTTGCGCGAACGCACTGGTTGTAAGGCTGAGAGCCAACATCAGCACCAGTGCAATCGTCAATAGTCTTCTTTTCATGGGGCCCTCCCATTCGAAAACCGTAATTTGTAATTCGTAATTGGTTCTACCACTTCGGTTCTTCGGTCAACTGGTAGCTCGTCCCGCAGTAGGGACATTCGACCATCGGCGCGCCCATCACTATCTTGATGTTTTCAGGCTTGAGCACACCGCCGCAATTCTTACAGGTCATCTGCTCGACCTTCGTGTCTGCCGGCAGATCTATTTTGAGCTGTTGTATGACTTCCGTCTTGGTCCCGCGTTGGGCCGCGACGATCATCGCCGCGCCACCCGCTAAAAACAGTACACCCACCAGCGCAAAACCTATTCCATAGCCGAGCCAGGAAGAGCTTCCTTGTCCGGAGGTAGAACCAATGACGCTCAATATCCCGTACCCGACCAGGCACAATCCAAGCAGGAACAATATTCCCGCACCAACATACAAAACCGTTTTGTTTGTCATAAAAGTGACTCCTTTGGAGTCAACGTCTTCCCTGGCACCGCCCGCCAG
>LLBZ010054597.1_pt1 | contig 13385 bp, 11 predicted proteins | sample 1489421 | NCBI WGS metagenome assembly LLBZ01 (sample SAMN04092657, study PRJNA295927) | soil metagenome | biome: Soil prokaryotic community; feature: Bulk soil; isolation source: soil from tomato rhizosphere | host: tomato cultivar Moneymaker | place: South Korea | collected 2011-11-01 | reverse complement strand
ATGGTACCGGTGCCGGTATATAAATCGTAAACCAATTCGTTTCCTGTTAGACCTGCAAATTCCCGGGTTATTTTATATAGTTCAAATGCTTGGTCTGAATTGGTTTGATAAAACGATTTGGCATTAATTTTAAATTTCAAACCTTCCATTTGTTCAAAAATGTGGTCTTCGCCTTTATAGCAAATGACCTCTTGGTCATAAATGGTATCGTTTGCTTTTTCGTTGATGATGTATTGTAAAGAGCTTATCTGCGGAAAGGTTTCAGCAAGAAAATCCAATAACGAAATACGTTTAGCTTTGTCTTCTTTAAAAAATTGAATGACCACCATCACATCGCCCGTACTGGAAGTGCGAATCATCATGGTACGTAACAAGCCGGTTTGGTTTCTGGTGTTGAAGAATTCAAAACCATTATCGAGTGCAAATTGCTTTACGGCATTTCTAATAGTGTTTGAAGGGTCTGCTTGTAAATGGCACTTTTTTATATCAAGAATTTTGTCCCACATACCAGGGATATGAAACCCTAAAGCATTTCTATCGCCTAAATCGGCATCCGATTGTACTTCTTCTTGAGTCAACCAACGGCTGTCACTAAACGAAAATTCCATTTTATTTCTGTAGAAATATGGACTGGCAGCTCCTAAAATAGGTGTTATTTCGGGTAATTCAATATGTCCAATGCGGGTTAAATTATTAGTAACTTCTTTTTGTTTGTAAAATAATTGATGTTCATACCCCATATCTTGCCATTTACAACCACCGCAAACGCCAAAATGTTCGCATGCAGGTGTTGTACGTTTATCGGATAATTTATGGAATACCGTGGCTTTGGCTTCATAATAAGCTTTGCGGGCTTTAAATGTTTGTACATCTACTACATCGCCAGGGACGGTGTTGGATAGAAAAATAACCTTCCCATCGGGTGCTTTGGCTATGGTTTTGCCTTTGGCACCGGCATCTAAAACTTCAACGTTTGTAAACGCTTGCTTTTTTGTTCTTTTTGACATGCTGCAAAAGTAATGAAACGATTTACGATTTACGATTTTTGAATAACGATTTTTGTATGTAAAGTGGCAAAGTGAAGAGTAACTAACTGAGAAACTTTGAAACTCAGCAACTTTGCGCTTTTGAAACTCAGCAACTCTACAGCTTAGGGAAATTCTAAAAGTTATAAAGTAGCAAAGAGACAAAGCAGCAAATTGGTAAAGCTAAAAGTAACTAACTAAGAAACTATGAAACTCCGTGACCCAGAAACTTAGAACCTTTGCGCCTTTGAAACTCTGAAACTCTGCAGCTTTGCAACTCAGCAACCCAGAAACTTTTAAGAATATTTAGTAACTTGCAGCTCTATCTGGGGATGATTTCTCTCCCACGCTGCTTTTTCGAACACTTCGAAAGAATAAAGGTACAGTAGGAATGGTTATTTTATCAATTTAATTTACATTAAAATGGCTGTTTTAGAACAATTAACACCACAGCAAGCAATTGCATTAGAAAACAAGTACGGAGCGCATAACTACCATCCACTTCCTGTAGTATTAAATAGGGGTGAAGGAGTATTTGTGTGGGATGTAGAAGGGAAGCGATATTACGATTTTTTATCGGCTTATTCAGCTGTAAACCAAGGGCATTGCCACCCGAAAATCGTGAATGCTATGGTACAGCAAGCGCAAACTTTAACCTTGACATCGCGCGCCTTTTTTAACGATGTACTTGGTAAATATGAAAAATTTGCCTGTAATTTTTTTGGCTTCGACAAATTATTACCTATGAATACGGGTGCCGAAGCTGTAGAAACGGCATTAAAAATTTGTAGAAAATGGGCGTATGAAGTAAAGGGTATCGATGAAAATGAAGCAGACATTATTGTATGCGAAAATAATTTTCATGGGCGAACAACTACTATTATTTCGTTTTCTAACGACCCTGTGGCACGGAAAAATTTCGGGCCTTTTACAAAAGGATTTATAAAAATTGCATACGATAACTTGGAAGCCTTAGAAACTACTTTAAAAAACAACCCTAATGTTGCTGGTTTTTTGGTAGAACCTATTCAAGGTGAAGCAGGTGTTTATGTACCACAAGAAGGTTATTTATCAAAAGCAAAAGCATTATGTGAAAGCTATAATGTATTATTTATTGCCGATGAAGTACAAACAGGTATTGCACGAACGGGTAAATTGTTAGCAGTTGATCATGAAAATGTAAAACCAGATATTTTGGTTTTAGGAAAAGCTATAAGTGGCGGTGTGTATCCTGTCTCTGCGGTTTTGGCAAATAACAGCGTTATGGACGTGATTAAACCCGGCAACCACGGAAGCACTTTTGGCGGAAATCCAGTAGCTGCTGCAGTAGCTATTGCTGCTTTAGAGGTTGTTAGAGATGAACACCTTGCTGAAAATGCCGAAGCTCTAGGTAATTTATTCAGAAGTGAATTGAATACATATATCGAGACAAGTAAAATAGTCAACTTAGTGAGAGGTAAAGGCTTGTTAAACGCTATTGTAATTAACGACACAGAAGAGAGCGATACCGCTTGGAATATTTGTTTGGCACTACGCGATCATGGTTTGTTGGCAAAACCAACACATGGAAATATTATTCGTTTTGCACCACCTTTAGTGATGACTAAAGAACAATTACTTGATTGCGTCAGTATTATTGCAAAAACACTTAAACAATTTGAATAGTAGTTGTATAAAAAGCTTAAACATAAAAAAGCGGCCTTATGGCCGCTTTTTTATTGTTAAAATGAAAGATTTATTAGTTTCCTTCTAAACCTTGTTGGTAGCCTTTCATAAAATCTTCAATAAGATCTTTACGCTTTTCAAAACCGCCTGTAGATAAATCATAAATATTATAAAGCAAGGTTACGGCACATATTATGGTAACCACTAAAGCCACTATTTTTGCGGTATTCATTGCTTTTACATCGCCTTCATAATCGTCAGGATTTAATTCAGCTTCTTTTATTTTTTTGTTGGCTATGTAGTAAGCAGGTCCAGCAAATACAATTCCAAGACCTCCTAAACAACAACAAAGAAGTCCTAAGATAGACAGTATGTAAATAAGCGTAGTATTAAGATTTTTTTTCATAAATTGATTTTTTAATTTGTGTTAGATTTTCTTAATTATAAAACTAGCAATAATTATAATAACAGAAACAATTGCAAGTGCATTTATAATTTTATTAGAATATTTAAGCTTGAAAAAAAAGGATGCTATTATAAATAAACCTAATGGAATAAGGGTATAAACAGCAGGATACATATAAAAAGCAGATACAAAATCGCCATGGATTATTAAGGATAAAGACCTTTGAAAACCACAACCCATACAATCAAAACCAAAAATTTTTTTGTTTAAGCAAGGCAACATGTAATCATCTAAAGAAGACATACTTTAATTTTTAGTTTCCTTTCAAATTTATAAAAATTATAGAAGTGTTGTTGGTTTTTATTATTGAACTCATTCTTTAGCAGCCACAATAATTTTTTTGGTAAAGACCTGATCGTTTTTTAATAAAACATTTACAATATAAGCGCCATCGCTCAATCCCTTAGTAGAATAATTTTGTGTGGTTTCTTTAGAGTGTATTTTTTTATGAAGAACACGTTTGCCTGTAACATCTATCAATTCCAATGAATTAATGTTTATAGCTTTTGGATTATTTATAGTTAATGTGGAATTGTTATGATATACTTTAAGTGTTTTAAACGCTTCAAAATCATTGCTTAATGTGTTCTTAGTAAAAGTAACCTCAAAACGATTTAAATAATTTCCGGTTTCTAAATTGATATTAAAATCTTGATTATTTAAATCTACATAAGTGTCATTTTTAATATCATGAATGTAAATATTTGAAATGTTTTCAAAATTTTGAACATCAGCAATTCTAATCCTTACTGGCATGTTTTGAGCAACCTTAATAACTAGAGGGATTTTTAAACTTTCATCAAAAGGAAGTGCCTCGGCGGTGTATGAATCATTATCAATTATCCAATGGGCGTCAGACTTTAAAATATCGTTTGCATTAATCTTGGATTCCAATCCATAATCAAATCCTTCAGTAGCCGAAGCATGAAAAGTTTGTGCTATTTGCCTGGTGTAAGTGTTGTTAAAATCGATATTTAGTCTGAAACGCTTATAATCAGAAGGTACCATTGAGAAGCCACTACTTGTACTGGCTATCTTTTGTGTTTTTGAATTGGTTGTTTTAAAAAATTCACTATCTACATTTGTTTCTTTTACAAAAACACGATGGCTATTTTTAGCTTTAACTGTACCAGTAGCTGTGCCTTCAACCATAAAACCTTGCCCAATTGGGATGTATCTCTTAGGGAGTTTAGAGCCAGTGCCTACACCACCAGTGTTTATACTACCATCACCATTATAAGTATTAAAGGTTGCGGGTAATGGCGTTTCAGCACCGAATGGATCAATAGTATAAGAAGCATAACCACCTTGGTAATCGGCTAAATAATGAGAGTTGACATTCGGGTCTTGTTCCCAATAATATAAAGTTCCAGTTATAACCGCAGCATTTTCTGTGTCGTGGATATAAGCAAAAGCATCCATAGCTGACGGATAAGGATTGCCAACCAAAGTCTGAGTATTGTTTGAAACATTTACCGCAATGGTGCCATTATTTGGTTTGCCCCTAAAGTCGAAACGTTGAGCATCACTGGAACCCAGAGTACCCTTCATAGTAAATCCTTCACCAGGATTTATTGTGGTATTGCCTTGTACATGGATCCAATCGGCGTAAGTACTTCCTGTGATGTATTTCCAAATCCAGTATGGCTCAATGTTTAATGGTGTAGAAGTGCCATTATAAGTAGAAGAATGTACGTATGTAGCTGGATTGGAATTTGTTAAATCTACAACATCATTTAAGAACGAAATACCAAATGGATTATTTACTAAGTTATTGGTTTTACTTCCAATGGGGGAACACCAGTAATTATATTCATAAGCACCAACATTAGCCTCTTGATAAACGCTTAATTCTCCAACACCAGAATTTCCCGTAGTGCCTGTTCCTTGTATAATTTGCGCTTCATCTCTTAAGTAAATCTTACTATCAGTTTCATTTAAATTAATATCATCTTCAACAAAAACAATTTCATCGGTTATAAATACATAAGCATCGTTTCTTATAGACAGTTGCCCATAAGACAAAGCACATGATAACAAAAAGAGTATGACGAATTTGTTTAGCATTATTAAAAATAGGTTAAGTGTATAAGTAACAAAGATATAATTATTTTTTTACTTAATTATTCATTAAACGGTTAAAAATGCATTTGGGCGTTGTCTTAAAAAATGCTTTTTTTCCACATTTAATTTTAAAATCATTTTACTAAACTTAGAGACTGTCTAAATGTTGTTTTTGGTATATTTTATAGTGTGTTTTTTCGTCAGAAGAAGGTGTTTTGAGGTTTATAGTATAGCTACGGACCGAAAAAAAGCTGAAGCATGCCGGAAAAAGACGTATAAAAGAGCCAAAGGATAAAACTTAGACAGTTTCTTAAATAAACTCTAATTTTTGATGTAATTTTATGGCTATAAATTCAGATGTTAATAATGAAATATTTAAACTATATATTTATTGTGCTTGGTGCTGCTGTGGCTATTTATGCCAAAACAGGAACAGAGCAAAACCAGTATATTTTAATTGGCGGTATTGTAATATTGATGCTTGGTATTTATAGGATTTCGAAAACGATTCCTAGTAAAGATGACGACGATTTAAATAATGATGTAAATTAAAGCTTATGATTTTTGAAGTAGGCGACAAAGTTTTGGTTTTAGATGAAGCCATGACTGGTATAGTTAAAAAAATAGTTGGAAACACCATTTCAATTGAAACTGATGATGGTTTTTTGCTTGATTTTGAAAGTAATGAATTGGTTAAAAGGGCTTCTAAAGGAAGTATTAAAAACGACTTGTTTTCACATGCCAGTGCTGCTACAGCTTTAAAGGAAAAGGAGCAATTTGCCAAAAGAAAGCAAGCTAAAACTAGACCCAAAGACCGTTTTGAACCTACTATGGAAGTTGATTTGCATATTAATCAATTGGTGAAATCATCAAAGGGAATGAGCAATCATGACATGTTAACACTACAATTAGAAACAGCCAGACGCCAACTGGATTTTGCCATCTCAAAACGCATTCAAAAAATAGTTTTTATACATGGTGTAGGTGAGGGCGTGCTGAAAATTGAATTGGAATATTTGTTTGCTAAGTACGATAACGTAAAATTTTACGATGCCAACTACCAAAAATACGGTTTAGGCGCCACCGAAGTTTATATTTATCAAAATGTGCCCACTGGTTAATCTAAATGATTCCCCGACGATTCTGCGAGGAAAGTCTGTTTCAAATTTTGTTATTTAAAAGCTGGGGTTACTTTTCTATTAGGAGGAAATTCACTGCTTTCTAAAACACCAAAATAAAATTCGTCTTGCGACAAAATTTCCAAACTAATCCCTGTTACTGTAAGTTCGACCAAATAGGTTTTATAAATAATATGCTCTCTAAAAGCCGTTGCAGACACTGTAGATAACACTTCAGGGTTTAAGTAATCTGGAATACCGTTTAAACTAATATCGTTTGTAGGGTTTTTATCTGGAGATTGGTTTTCCTCATCTCGGGTTAAAACACCATCGCCATCATCATCATTATCTAAATAATCAGGAATTCCATTACCATCGGTGTCTTGCGCATCACTTAAATCGCCATCACCATTTGGATCTGGTTTTTCTAATTTAGTAGGTACATTGTCACCATCATCATCATCATCTAAATAATCTGGAATACCATCACCATCGGTGTCTTGTGCATCACTTAAATCGCCATCACCGTTTGGGTCTGGGTTTTCTAATTCGGCAGGAACACCATCATTGTCATCTTCAGTTAAAGAAGCTGTTATAATAGCTGTAGAAGCACTTTGATAATCTTGGGCTATTTTTATTTCTGAAGAAGGCACGTCACTACAGAATAAATCCGTTGGTAATGTCGCATTATTGTAAGTTCTGTAATTAAAGGTTCCTGATTTTGTTATGGTAGTATCTGTTCCTTTAAAACTTAAAATAGTTTCAAGTGTTAGAGAACTAATTAGCATGGATAAAGATTCTGATGGGTCGTTTTTGGTTTTGTAAAAAACTAAGTCAGTTTCTCCACAGGCTTGAAAAGCGTCGTCAAAATCAAAAGCAACATCTATAACATCACCATCATCACAGGTGTAAAAACTTAAAAGGCACACACTAAAAAGAACAAAAAATAATTTACGCATTCTATTTGGGTTTTAAGGCAAAAATAAACGAATTGTTAATTATAACGCAGTATATTAATAATAATTTTATTATGGTTTTTATTATGGTTATTTTTGCGCTTTAAAAAAAAACATGGAACAGGTATATTTTGATAACGCCGCTACGACACGAGTTAGAGATGAAGTCATTACTGCCATGACCGAAGTTTTGAAAACCAATTACGGCAATGCCTCTTCGTCGCATAGTTTTGGTAGGTCGTCTAAGGCATTGATTGAAAAATCAAGAAAAGCCGTTGCTAGTTGTTTAAATGTATCCGCAAGCGAGATTATATTTACTTCTGGTGGTACTGAAGCCGATAATTTAATTTTATTAAGTGCTGTTAGGGATTTAAAAGTAACACATATTATTACCTCTAAAATTGAGCATCACGCGGTTTTACACACTATAGAACAACTTGTTAAAGATTATAAAATTGCCGTTAGTTATGTTGATCTAAAACCAAATGGAAAGATTGATTATTTGCATTTGGAAACTCTTATGAAAACTGAAAATAAAACGCTGGTAAGCTTAATGCATATTAATAATGAAATAGGTAATATTTTAAATATGAAACGTGTAGCGAGCTTATGTAAAGTGAATAATGCGTTGTTTCATAGCGATACGGTGCAGTCTGTGGGACACTATAAGATGGATTTGCAAGATATTCAAGTTGATTTTATTGCTGGGGCAGCTCATAAATTTCATGGGCCAAAGGGTGTTGGTTTTGCTTTTATTAGGAAAAATTCAGGATTGAAACCATTGATCTTTGGTGGCGAGCAGGAACGAGGACTTCGAGCAGGGACCGAAAGTGTTCATAATATTGTAGGTTTGGAAATGGCTTTAAAAAGTGCTTATGAAAACTTAGGTAATGAAACTGCATTTATAAAAGATTTAAAACAACATTTCATAAATAAAATTGAAAGCGATATTCCCAACGCCACTTTTAACGGAAGGTCTGGTAATATGGAAAAAAGCACATATACACTGGTAAATGTATGTTTGCCAATACCACCTAAAAAAGCTGCTATGCTATTATTTCAGTTAGATTTAAAAGGAATAGCTTGTTCTAAAGGAAGTGCTTGCCAAAGTGGAAGTAACCAAAACTCGCATGTGCTGACTGAAATTCTAAGTGCTGAAGATTTGCAAAAACCGTCCATTCGATTTTCGTTTAGCATATATAATACCAAAGAAGAAATAGATCATGTGGTGGGGGTTTTGAAGGCGTTTGTTGATTAGTTAAAACTTCATAGTCGTTCTAACATTAAAAACCCTTGGCGTTAAATAATTTGGAATGGCGTATTGACGTTTCGTATATACATCGCGCACCCAAGTATTTGTAATAGAGTTTTGTACATCAAATATGTTATAAATTTCAAACCCAAAAGAGAGCTCTTTAAATGGTTTTTTCCAACCGCTTTCAAATTGCTTTTTAGCATCAACCAATACAAATTGCAAACCTAAATCGGCACGTTTGTATGATGGCAATCTATTTTGATAATTGTATGGGTCGGCATAACTTGGTGAGCCTCCTGGTAAGCCGGTGTTGTAGACTAAATTCAAATAGAGCTTCATATTAGGGACATTAGGCACGTAATCTTGAAACAGGGCAGCAAATTTTAAACGTTGGTCCGTAGGGCGTGAGATATAACCCTTGTTATCAATGTTTTCTTCTGTTTTTAAGTAACCAAAACTAAACCACGATTCGGTTCCGGGAACAAATTCCCCATTCAAACGCATGTCCAATCCGTAAGCGTATGCTTTGGCATTGTTGTTAGCAGCATAACGAATACGCACATTTTCTAAAGTATAGGGGTTGACATCCGAAAGATTTTTGTAATAAGCTTCAGAAGTAAGTTTAAAAGGACGTTCCCACATTTTAAAACTATAATCGTTACCTAAAACCACATGAAACGATTGTTGCGCTTTCACATGGGGTTGCACCACACCATCTGAATCTCGAAGTTCTCTGTAAAACGGCGGTTGGTAATATGCGCCCGCTGCTATTCTAAAAAGCATGTCCTTTTCCCAGTAAGGCTTTATAGCGAATTGTGCTCTCGGACTAAATACGGTCTGGTTTGACGAAGAAATATTATCTCCATTTACAGTCCAATTATGCACACGAACCCCGGCATTGTACCAAACATCACTGGTACCCATAGTGGCTCGTTTACTCCATTGCGCATAGGCTTGAACTCGATTAATCTGTGTGTAATTGGTAGCTCTTACATTTGTAAATGGTACTAATGGGCCACTATATGGCACATAAGGTTGCTCATTTGCAGGTATTGTTTTTGGTGGCCGAATAGAAAATCCAGCCGAATCTATGACTTCCCATTCAACCAATCGGTCGCGAATGTCTTCGTTGGTGTATTTTAAAGCCCATTCAATACGATGGTCATTAATTTTAAAATCGCCTTTATGCTCTATATTCGTAATTAGGGCATCTAGATCATTTCGTCCGTGATTCAATTGACTACCAACACCTCTGCTAAATTCAACGTCCCCTAAATTTTCTTCACCAATATTCGTATTCACTTCCCCTAAACGGTATTGTGCCAAAATATCAAAATGCTCTTCTTCGGTCGTATGGTATCTAGAAGCTATTAGTTTTAGCGTTAAATCGTCATTTGCAAAATAGGTGCCTTTAAAAGCACCAAAATACGTTTGATAGCGGTCTTTTTCCTGTCCTTCGTAAAACACTAAAAGGGCTATAGGGTCGGTAAGGGTGCCAAAATTTGTTTGACGTGTTTGTGGTTGGTAGTTGTATTTGTTAATGGAAGCGTTTCCTAAAAAACTTAAATGAAACTTGCTTGTGAATTTATAAGTGAAATAAGCTTGGGCATCGGCAAATGACGGTTTAAAATTGGTTTCGGTTTCTTTAGCATTTACTAGTAAACTATTGTCTCTATAGCGTAGCCCAACAATACCAGTGAATTTAGAATCTTTACTAATATTTTCAACAGAAAGACTTCCTCCCAATAAACTTAAATCGGCATTCGCTTCAAATTGATACGGATTTTTATAGGTAATATCTAAAACCGACGATAATTTATCGCCATATTTTGCTTGAAAACCACCTGCTGAAAAATCGACATTCTGTACCATATCGGTATTCACAAAACTTAAACCTTCTTGTTGCCCCGAGCGAACCAAAAAGGGTCGATACACTTCAATATCGTTTACATATACCAAGTTCTCATCATAATTACCACCACGCACCGAATATTGTGTGCTTAATTCGTTATTGTTGCTAACTCCGGGAAGTGTTAACAATAAATTTTCAACCCCAGCATTGGCGCCAGGGATTTTTCTAATAGTCTCAGGTTTTAGGGTGATGATGCCTTCAACATCACGTTGGCGTTTATTAGTAACAATTACGGCTGCTATTTGTTCTATAGATGTGCTCATAACTGGATTAAATTCGTAGTCTTCACCATTTTTCAAATTAAAAACACTTACGATTTTTTTGTATGAAAGATGCGAGAATTCAATAGTTACGTCTTGGTTCGCAGGTATTTCTAAGATATAAAAACCATTGACGTTGGTGACCGTTCCCATGGTATCGGTTTTAATGTTTACGTTTACAATGGGTGTGTTGTTTTCGTTTAAAATAATACCCTTTATGGTAGCAGTTTGTGAATAACCAACAAGAATAATCGAAAAAAAGAATAGGGTAAAAACGTAAAATTTTGTTTTCAAATGGCAGTTGTTAAGTGTTATTTCCTGAAAAATGTTGCTTCAAAAGTAGCACTATTTCCAACATTATCGGTTACAATTAGCTTAAAATCATTCTTAGTATCGGTAACGATATCGTCATTAAAATCGTAAGTAAGTGTTTTTGTTTTGTAATCATATTCCATTAAAATCCATTTGCCGTTTACAGTTGCTCGGTAATTAGAAATTCCTGAAACCGTATCGTTTATTTTAACTTTCAAAAATCTAAAATTGCTTAACCATTGCCCGTCTTTAAAATTTAAAGGGGATATAGTGGGGTTTACCGTATCGGTTGCAAGGGCATAAGTGCCCAATGTTTTTGTACTTGTTGATAATATATTACCCTCTCTTTTCGTGAATGAATATAAAGGGTATTTTTTATAGCCTACCAATCTAGCAATAAACAATTTGTCTTTATCGGGGTCTTTGTAATTACTAATATCGTAGCTTATCGTGAAGTTTTTTCTGGTAGGTACAATGTCTTTATGTAAAGTTAAAATATCGTTATTTACATCAAAATCCATATAGAAATTTTCATAAAAGGTATCGGGGTAAAAATCGACTGACACATTGCCTGACCTTAAATTGGTAGATTGATTTGCGGTAATATAATAAGGTGTTGTTTTTTCTACTTTGGGATTTGAAATTGTTGTTTTGTTACCTTTAATGTTGATGGTGACAAAAGATGCGTTGTTTTTAAAATCGGAAACACGAATTTTATAAACCGAAGCGGTACTGTCTTCAATCGTTAAAACACCATCGTTTAATATGGGTTTTAAGATACTTAATGGGTTGTTTTTTTTGAATAATTTTTGAATACGCCGTCTGTTACTAATATAATGTTCATAATCTATAAATTGATTGATGCATGATGACTCATCAAAAGAAAATATACTAAAATCGACTTCAAAATTCTGGTTACCATTTAAAAAGGTTTGAATATTGTAAACCCCGTTTGAATTTGCCGCCAAATCTTGTCGGTCGTTAGTTTCAATACCAAAACCAATATTTCCAAAAGCTTCAATGCTTTCAGTAATATAATCACCGCTTTTTAAAGGAATAAGTCTTAATTTTTGTTTAGAGTTTGATTTATTAACAGATGCATTTTCATCTAAAGCATAGGCATAAATAGCGCTAACGGTAGGCTTCGAATTGTCTTTTATATCAATACCAAAAAGCATCGGGTTCATGGGGCGTTCTTCTTTATCGCGAATTTCAAAATGTAAATGCGGTCCGCCAGAGCCACCGGTATTACCACTATATGCAACCAGACTGCCTTTAGTTACAGGCAAGGTTTCAGCACTTGGGAAGAGCTCAATTTCAAATGATTCTTTTTCGTATTGTTGTTTTTTAATATAGGCTTCAATTTCTGGCGAAAATTTTTGTAAATGACCATAAACCGTTGTGTAGCCATTAGGATGCGTGATGTATAAGGCTTTACCATAACCAAAATGGGCTACTTTAATTCGGCTCACAAAGCCGTCGGCACATGCCAATACTTTTAATCCTTCGCGTTGTTGCGTTTTTATATCTAAACCAGAATGGAAATGGTTAGAACGCAATTCACCAAAACTACCAGATAGAATAAGTGGGATTTCCAATGGTGGATTAAAATAATCTTGTGGATAATTGTTTTGGGCATTAGTAAATATTGAGAAAACTAAAAAAAAGGAAAAGATTAATCGCATAACAAAGTAGTTGCTGCTAAAATATTAATTAGTTATTAATGTGCAAAAGAATAAAACAAAAATCGAGCCATGGTATCGATTATGAGTAATAACGAAAATTTTAAAATTTTATTAAAAAACAATTGTAATTTATAAGCAGGTATGTTAACTTTGTGAGATAAGTATTGAAATTTGTAAATGAGTAATATTGAAGATATTGTAGATTCTTTAGAAAACAAAATTAGCAAGGTATTACACAAACTAGAGCTTTTGAAGCTTGCTAACTTGAAATTGACTGAAGAATTAAACGTTTCAAAGCAAGAAATTCAAAACCAAAAATTGCATATTGCAAGTTGGGAAGAAAAGTATGAAGCGCTTAAAATGGCAAATACAATGCTTGGTAGTGACAACAATAAAAGAGAAACTAAGCTTAAAATAAACGCATTAATTAGAGATATTGATCATTGTATCGCTCAGCTCTCAGATTAATTTTAAAAAATCAATGTCAGAAAAGCTTAAAATAAAGCTATCTATAGCTAATAGAGTGTACCCTTTAACTATTGATGCAAGTCAAGAAGAAGGGTTGCGAAAAGCGGCTAAAAACATTGATGCTATGATTAAACAGTTTGAGCAGAGTTATTCGGTTCGAGATAAACAAGATGTATTAGCTATGTGTGCTTTACAATTT
>LLBZ010003957.1_pt5 | contig 13385 bp, 11 predicted proteins | sample 1489421 | NCBI WGS metagenome assembly LLBZ01 (sample SAMN04092657, study PRJNA295927) | soil metagenome | biome: Soil prokaryotic community; feature: Bulk soil; isolation source: soil from tomato rhizosphere | host: tomato cultivar Moneymaker | place: South Korea | collected 2011-11-01 | reverse complement strand
CCGAAGCTGATCGCGACACGAGAATATCTGCGGCCGGACGAATAGCGGGAAGGTGCCACTGGTGCCGCGATAATGCCGACGCATTTGACGCGGATCAATTGTGCAGTAAAGTTCGATCGGTAGGCTCGCAGAACTATTGGGACGTATGTACGGTCAGCGTGCAATCGTAAACGATCAACAACAACGGGAGAATGACAGAATGCGAAAAATACTTGTACCCTTTGACGGTTCCGACAGTGCAATACGCGCACTCCGTCACGCGATATCGGTGGCAAAGGAAAATCCGGCGCTGCAAATCGAATTACTGAACGTCGTCGATCCAATGCCGCTGCGTGCGCATGCATCGATGACAAATCAGGAAATCAGCCGCCTGCAAGAGAACGAAGCCGAGCAGACGCTGCATCCAGCAAGAAAATTGCTCGATAGCGCCGGCGTGGCGTATCAAGCCCATTCGCGCGTCGGCTCACCGGCCAATGAAATTGCCGAGCATGTGCGCGAAACCGGGTGCGAAGCGATTATCATGGGGACACGCGGCCTGGGGCCGGTCGCATCGCTGATGATCGGCTCAGTCGCGATGCGTGTTGCGCATCTGACGGATGTCCCGGTTACACTGATCAAATGAACAAGGCAAAAATGAACAAGGAAAACATAGCGGCGCACATTCATTCCAACGCAAAAAAAACTGACGTCAAGCGCATCGATATTGCGCTGCAGGGCGGTGGCGCGCACGGCGCATTTACCTGGGGCGTGCTCGACCGCATTCTTGATGAAGAGCGCCTGGAGATCGACGGTATCAGCGGCACCAGTGCCGGCGCAATGAATGCCGTCGTGCTGGCCGACGGCTATTCCCACGGCGGCGGCCGCACAGGCGCGAAGCAGGCGTTACACGCGTTCTGGCGTGCGGTCAGCAATGCCGCGCGCTATAGCATGTTGCAACGCACATTTCTGGACCGGCTACTGGGTCGCTGGACGCTGGATGGATCGCCCGGCTACCGCATGTTCGAAATGGCGGCGAATCTGGTCTCCCCTTATGATTTCAATCCGCTCGATATCAACCCGCTGCGCGATCTGCTGCAACGCACAGTCAATTTCGAACGCGTGCGCGAATGCGCGTCGCTGCGAGTATTTGTGTCGGCAACCAATGTCCGTACCGGCAAGGCACGGATCTTCCGGCGCCACGAACTGACCGTCGACAGCGTGATGGCGTCTGCCTGTTTGCCGCAACTGTTTCGCGCTGTCGAAATCGATGGCGAGGCATACTGGGATGGCGGTTACATGGGTAACCCGGCACTGTTCCCGTTAGTTGATGAAACCGATGCGAACGACCTGATCATCATCCAGATCAATCCGGTCGTTCGGAGCAAACTGCCGCGCACTGCCGGCGAGATCATGAATCGGCTCAATGAAATCACGTTCAATGCCAGCCTGATCAAGGAAATCGGCTCGATCATGCTGCTGAAGCAATTGATCGATGAAGAACGCGTTGACCGCGTCCGTTACACCGACATGCGCCTGCATCACATCAGTGCCGGTGACGAATTGATGGAAATGGGTGTATCGAGCAAGTTCAACGCCGAATGGGAATTTCTGCAACACCTGCATCAAATCGGCTACCGTACCGCTGATCGCTGGCTGACTGAAAATTTCGAACGCATTGGCCACGAATCCACGCTTGATACGTCCGAGATGTTCGCATCGCTATCCGCCAGCCAGTCGCCGGCCGATAGCGATGCGATGTTCAGTTGCGAGAGACGCTGACGCACGTTTTTCCGCTTCGCTTCATGCATGCATGCAACCCGAAGTCGACGACGCCTTCAGCTTCGACGGCCGCATATGAAAAATGAGGGCTTGCATCATGCCGCATCACGTTCCGCTGATTACGACAATTGCCGCCGCGCTGGGACTCGCGTTGGTGTTCGGATTTATTGCTGTGCGCCTGAAACTGCCGGCGCTGGTCGGCTACCTTGCCGCCGGCATCATGATTGGACCGGCCACGCCTGGATTCGTTGCGGATATTGCTCTGGCAAGTCAACTGGCCGAAATCGGCGTGATGCTGCTGATGTTTGGCGTCGGCTTGCATTTTTCACTTGATGATTTACTGGAAGTGAAAGGCATCGCCCTGCCCGGCGCCATGATCCAGATCGCTGTCGCGACTGCGCTCGGCATGGCGGCCGCAGCGAGTTGGGGCTGGAACATCGGTGCCGGTATCGTATTCGGTCTTGCGCTGTCGGTCGCCAGTACCGTGGTATTGCTGCGCGCACTCGAAGACCGCGACATGCTCGAAACGGTCAATGGCCGCATCGCAGTCGGCTGGCTGGTGGTTGAGGACCTCGTGACGGTGCTGGTTCTGGTGTTATTGCCAGCGATCGGCGGCTGGCTTGGCGGGACCGATTCCGCCTCTGTCCCGGAAGAGAAATTGTGGGTAACGCTGGCACTCACCATCGGTCAGGTGGTTGCGTTCATCGTCTTCATGCTGCTCGTCGGACGCAAGGTATTTCCGTGGCTGCTATGGCAAGTGGCGCGGACCAATTCGCGCGAATTGTTCACACTTTGCGTCATCGCCGCCGCGGTCGGTATCGCCTATGGGTCGTCCCGGCTGTTTGGCGTGTCGTTCGCGCTCGGCGCATTCTTCGCCGGCATGGTGTTGCGGGAGTCGGCTTTGAGTCACCGCGCGGCCAACGAATCGCTGCCGCTGCGCGATGCATTTTCCGTACTGTTTTTCGTGTCGGTCGGCATGCTGTTCGACCCGATGATATTGATCGATAGTCCGATGCAGGTGTTGACGGTCGTGGCCATCATCATCTTCGGCAAATCGATCGCTGCCTTTCTCCTCGTTATTGCACTGCGCTACCCGATCAATACCGCACTGACGGTATCGGCAAGTTTGGCGCAAATCGGCGAATTTTCATTCATCCTTGCCGCACTCGGCATATCGCTCGGCCTGTTGCCGCCGCAAGCGCAAAGCCTGCTGCTGGCCGGAGCAATCATTTCAATTGCGCTCAATCCGTTGATATTCCGGTCGATCGACCCGTTGCAGGCATGGATACGTTCACGCGCCACATTCGATCGCCGCTACGAGCGCCGGGTAGATCCACTATCCGAATTGCCGTTCACCGTTGAACAGGAAAAATTGACCGGGCAGGCAGTGCTGGTCGGCTATGGTCGGGTTGGCCGCTGGATCGCTGCAGCACTGACCGAACGCGGTGTGCACTATGTGGTCGTCGACCAGAATCGCGATATCGTGGAGCGCTTGCGCAAGGCCGGCATTCCGGCTGTGGTCGGCAACGCGGCCGAACCATCAGTACTGATCCAGGCGCATATTGCACGCGCCAGTGTGCTGATCGTCGCCACGTCCGATACATTCCATGTGCGCACGATGATCGAAATCGCACGCGCGTTGAACCCGGAAATCGAAAGTGTTGTGCGTACACATAGCGAAGAAGAAGCGACTTTGTTGCGACGCGAAAACGTAGGCAAGGTATTCCTGGAGGAGCAAGAGCTCGCGCAAGGCATGGCGCGCCATGTGCTGGACAAGCTTAAAGTCACCGCGAATGCGGAAAAAAGCAACGGCCTGAATTAGAGCAGTTTGCGTATGGCTCGGGGGACGGAAAAATTCGCCTGCGGCACGAAGAAAAAACCAGGCAGATGCATGGCCGGAATACAGTGTCCGTAGAGCAGGCTTGGCTGGATAACTGGTTATAATCGGATCAACAAAATTTCCTGTGACCGTCGCACACCGACACAGCGAATCCTGAAAGGTCCGATTTATTCCATGCATCAAGATACTCCTCTGATTGCCACCATTGTCGGTGGCCTGGTTCTGGCATTTATTTTTGGCACGTTAGCAAACCGCTTGCGTATGCCGCCGTTAATCGGCTATCTGGTTGCCGGCATAGTAGTTGGCCCATTTACGCCGGGATTCGTTGCCGATACCCATCTTGCTCAAGAACTGGCTGAAATCGGCGTGATTCTCTTGATGTTCGGTGTGGGACTTCACTTTTCCTTCAAAGATTTGCTCTCCGTAAAATCGATCGCCATTCCAGGCGCATTGGTGCAAATCGTCATCGCGACGTTGCTGGGAATGGGACTCGCTACCGCGGCAGGATGGACAGCAGGTGAAGGTTTTGTATTCGGCCTGGCACTTTCCGTCGCCAGCACGGTTGTCCTGCTTACGGCATTGCAGGAGCGTCGACTGGTAGAAACCCGAAAAGGGCAAATCGCCGTTGGCTGGTTGATTGTCGAAGACATCGCGATGGTTCTGGCGCTGGTGCTGATTCCAGCCCTCAGCGGCGTCCTTGGTGGACACGACGACGCGTCGTCGACCAATGACTTGCTGATGACGCTTGCGATAACGACGGGAAAACTTGTCGCTTTTGTCGCCGCCATGTTGATTGTGGGCCGTCGCGCCATTCCCTGGATTCTGGAGCGAATTGCCGCAACCGGTTCCCGTGAGTTGTTCAGGCTTGGCGTCCTCGCCATTGCCCTTGGATTCGCTCTGGGATCGGCGTACATGTTCGGGGTCTCGTTTGCGCTGGGAGCGTTCTTTGCCGGAATGATCTTGAGCGAATCGGAGCTGAGTCATCGCGCGGCAGAAGAATCCTTGCCATTGCGCGATGCCTTTGCCGTGCTGTTTTTTGTTTCAGTCGGCATGCTGTTTGATCCATCCATCCTGATTCGCGAGCCGTTACTGGTATTGGCTACCGTAATCATTATTGTCGTCGGCAAATCGATCGCTGCGCTTGGCATTGTTCTGGCATTTCGTCACCCGCTGAGCACGGCGCTGACGATCTCCGCCAGCCTTGCGCAAATTGGTGAGTTCTCCTTCATTCTCGCCACACTTGGTATTTCCACGGGACTGCTGCCGGCTACCGGGCGGGATCTCATTCTCGGCGGCGCCATTCTGTCGATCCTGATCAATCCATTGCTGTTTTTCGGATTAAACCGGCTCAAGCCGTGGCTGGATAAACGTGAACGCTCGCTTGACTACAATCCCGCCGTTTCAGAATCGGAACGCATGTCATGGCCGGAGTTGAAGTCGCACACTGTTCTTGTCGGTTTCGGACGGGTCGGCCACCTGATTGCAGCCGCCCTGCTTGAGCAAGGCAAAGCCTTTATCGTCATTGAGGATCAAATCGACGTTGTAAAGGCATTGCGAACCGATGGCATACCCGCGATATATGGCAATGGTGTTGCACCAGGATTGATGGAAGCGGCAAACGTCGCAACTGCACGGTGGTTGCTGGTTGCGATTCCCAATCCGCTTGAAGCCGGACAGATCATTGAGCGCGCGCGCAAACTTAATCCGCACATTGAAGTCATCGCTCGTGCGCACTCCAGTGCCGATGTATTACATCTGGAAAAACATGGTGCTCACCACACCATCATGGGCGAACGGGAAATAGCTGAAGGCATGTCGAATCGCGTATTGCAATCCACGGCAACGTCAATGTCGGCTTGAACCTTTTCGACGTTTATTCCGGTTATTGGGAGATGCTCGCAGGGGATGCCGGCGTCCCGTCATAAAAATCAATCCGGAAAAACACATCGCCGACTGCTATACGATGCCATTCACGAATGGCGTTCACGACGTCGCATCCAACGCTGGCGTATACGCAGTTTCCAGATTGCATCCACGACAAAATAACCGGTGATGGCGGCAGCAGTTGCCAGGATGCCCAACCCGACTATCAGCGGCAATCCGACCGTTTGGATCCAGTCGATCAGATGCGGAAACCAGCCTGTTACATCACCCTGTTGTATTGCGACTGCCTGTTCAATGTCTGCATTGATGGTCTTGTCCGGCACCTCCTGTCCGATGCCGGTAAACAGATTGCCGATCCGATAAGCCAGGTAATAAATCGGAGGAAATGTAAAGGGATTCGTGATCAAGGTACAAAATGCGGCGCTCGGAAGATTGACGCGCAAAATGACCGCCGCAGTCGCCGCGAGAAAAATCTGCGCAAATGGTACAAGTATCCCGAAGAACAAGCCGATCGCGACACCCGCAGCGACCGAACGTCGATTGAATTGCCACAACGAGTGATGATGCAGGTAACTGGCAAATGGTTTTAACAGACGGCTTTCTTTCAAGCTTTGCGGTGTTGGCAAACGACTGAAAAACCTGTGGCGACGCATTGATAACCTCTTGATTTTTTCTATTCAGACAAGTAAACAAGTCGAAAGGTCCGGATGGAATAACGGGCCTGGAAGTGTCTGAATGCTGCCGCGACAATCTTGCTTTCGATTTCATGACATGAATAATATGCAACCATCCAAGCCTGATCCGAGACCAATATGTTTGCAATTTTACCCTTGCAGGGAGTTGGATTGGATGCCAGATGCATTGCCATGTCATGCAATTGGCGAAACCTGGATATCAGATCGGCAAGAATGAAACACCGGGCAGCAAAGGAAATAGCCCGATGCGCAAGGCATCCGCGATCGCGGAGATACGTTCGTGGATTCGGCGTCATTCGCCCGGCGCCATAGCTTAGGGACGTGCGCGGAATAACTTCCCGATTTGGACGCGTCTGGCAGGATGCAATGCGAGGGGCACGAGAAGGAGCCATAGCGAGCTATGGCGACGACGAACAATGCTTGGCGGGCCCCTTGCAGTGCACCCGCCAGGCGCGAGACGAATCGGGAAATTATTTCGTGCTCGTTCCTTGGTTATGCCGGGGATGCCGCAAGCCGGCGCGTAACATCATTTGCATGGATACAACGATTATCCCGTCGCACCGCTTTTGACCAACGCGTCAGACTTGGCCTGAATCGACATCCAGGATGGCCGTTCGAACAAGATGCGTAATGGCGTATTGCGTACCATCCAATACATTAGCAGTGCACCAATGATCGAAACCACGGTGACGATCAATGCCACGGTGCCGATATCGATTGTCACGTGCAGCGATTCTACGAAACGGCGCATCAGGCCAAGAGGAATCACGAACCCGAGATACACCACAATCGATTTTCGCCCGAGATAGCCAAGCCAACTCATCCACGATGCGCGCGAGCACATGGTCGCCACCAGCAGTGTTGCGCCAACGCCGGCATAACCCAGCAACAAATTCACTCCTGGTAACCGCGCCCATCCAAGCAGGAACAAGCTCATATGGACTGCAAACCACATCGCCAGCACGCCAACCGCCAAACGTGCATGATCGAATGCCCATTCGGCGCCTTGAAGAACATATCGAGCGAATAGAAAGCCGGAATAAAAGTACACAAAGTAAGCGCTGAATTTGTCGAAAACCTTGATGCCGCTGTAGATATCACTGACCTGCAATGCAATGGCGCCTGCCAATACCAGGATGGGTGGCACCTTCCGCACCAGGCGAACGACGATGAAGAACACGGCAAGAACATAAATGAACCACAATGGGCCGGTGGGCGGCTCGATCAACAAACGCAGATAGTCAGGGAGCAATCCGAATCGATCCGGCCCAAGCAACTCGACAGCGTTCAGGTTGATGAATTTCAGCGTTGCCCACAGCAGATAAAAATAGAAAAAATAGAGAACCTTGGAATCGATGTAGGCGCGTAACGGTCGCTCCAGAACACGCCCGACGAACAGGCCGGAAATCAGAAAAAAATCCGGCATGCGGAATGGTTGAGCAAAATCCCCTACCGTTTGCATCCAACCAACTGTACCGGTGTTCATTTGTACAAAGTCAGTTGAATACAATGCGACTACCCAGAGAATGCAGATTCCCTTTGCGTAGTCTATCCAGTCAATGCGCTTGCCGGTCGTTGTCTCGATGCGTGCCATTGGATACCCATTTCCCCTTGGTTTAACTCGAAGTCGATAATGCGCTTGCCGGTCGTTGTCTCGATGCGTGTCATTGGATACCCATTTTCACTTTATTAATTCGAAGTCGAAATCGCTTCGTTCAAGATAACGGTACGCTGTTTGGACAGCCTTCCTTTGTCGATTCACAAACGGGCACACTCGCTTCGCCAGGCAATATTCACGTCGGCGAAGGCTGTTCCCTGTTCAGCCTCGGCGCAACCAGTTGTTGGCGCCGCTGCGTTGTAATAAATCGATCAATTGCTCCAGAAATGTAGAAATATCCTGCTGCTGCGGCACAAAATATTCCGCACCGGTTTCCAATGCACGACCCACTGCGACGCCAAGTACGGCCGAGCGTTGCAACCGAAACACGTCTTCGTCGGTGACATCATCACCAGCATAAACGGCCGCAGCGGCGCCGCTTGCATGGAGCAGTTGCTCCAACGCCCTGCCCTTGTCGCCAGCACCTTGCGGCAATAAATTGAATACGAACTTGCCGCCTATTAAATGCGGCATCGGCATCAATTGCCTGACCAACGTTCTCACCCAAGTCTCTGTCCGATACGTATCAGGTGCATGGCGATAATGGACTGATAACGAGCACCCCTTGTTTTCCATCGCGATACCTGTTGCATATTCCGGGTTCTGCTCGAAGGCAGCATTCAGGGTGCGCGCCCAAACCGCACACAGACGTCGATACTCTTCAGAAGCACCTCCGTCGCCGGGCACGCCTTCCAGGCCGTGATTACCGACAATGTAGTCCGGTTCGAAACCGAGGCGTGTGCGCACGTCGGCAATCGACCGCCCGGTAATGACAGCAAGAGGCGCATGCATCGACAGCGTCAACAGTTGCTGCCGGATGCCCGGCGGCAGTTGCGCGGCAGCGGGATCGGCAACGATCGGTGCCAGCGTGCCATCGAAATCGAACGCACACAGCAGGCGTCGACCGACAAGAGCGGCAAGGCGTTCGCCGCCGTGTTCATGAAAGGGAATCGCTGCCATGGCTACACAACCCGGCGCAGCGGCGTGCGGCTGTGCGAACGAATTTTTTCCACGATACGTTCGCGCTGGCGCAGACGTGCAGCGTCAAGCAGCATGCGTCCGGCCCAGCGATAGACATTGAAGTTCTTCACCAGCAAACGCATGCTCCGCATTCGCTCGCGCTGCTCGATCTCAGGCATCGTCAGCGCACGGAACAGCGCTTCCGCTCCCTGCTCGATATGGTAGGGATTGATGATCAGTGCTTCGTGCAATTCACGTGCAGCTCCGGTGAATTGACTGAGAATCAGCACGCCGTGCTCGTCGTCGCGTGCCGCAATGAATTCCTTTGCCACCAGGTTCATGCCGTCGTGCAGACTGGTCACCATGCACACGTCGGCGGCGCGGTAATAGCGTTGCAGGTCGTCCTGCTCGTGATGCTCCGCCTTCAATACGATGGGCTGATAACTGCCGTTCGAAAAACGCTGATTGATGCGTTGCGCCAGGCTGCGCACGCGCGCCTCGAAGTTCTGATATTCATCCAGCGACGATCGGCTTGGCGCGGCAATCTGCACGAAGGTATAACGACCGATCAGCGAAGGATGCAGCTCCAGCAGGCGCTCGACTGCCTGGAAACGTTCGATGATGCCCTTGGTATAGTCGAGACGATCAACACCGATTCCGAGCAGATGATTTGACGGCAGTGCGAGTTCATGACGGATCGCTTGCCGGCATTCCTCGATGGACGCTTCTTTGAATTCGCACTCCGGCCATGCAATCGAAATCGGATATTGCTCGACCTGCGTCAGCTTGCCGCCGTACGAAATCGTCGATGCCTCGAATTCGATCCGCGTTTCCAGATAACGATCGACAGTTTCCAGAAAATTCTTGCGATGAAATGAAGTATGAAAACCGATCAGGGTGCTGCCCAGCATTCCTTCCAGAATTTCTTCACGCCATGGGCAAATGCCGAACGATTCCGAGTTCGGCCATGGAATATGCCAGAACGTGATGATGGTCGCCTTCGGTAATACATCGCGCACCATGCGCGGCAGCAGTGCCAAGTGATAGTCCTGTACCAGCACGACCGGATCGTCAGTGCGGGCCTCGTTGATGACTGCATCGGCAAAACGCTGGTTCACTGCAACATACTGCTCCCAGTCCGTTGATCTGAATACCGGACGCACATGCGCGATATGACAGAGCGGCCACAGACCTTCGTTCGCAAATCCGTAGTAATAACCTTGCTCCTCTTCCTTGGTCAGCCATACGCGACGCAATGTATAGCTCGGATTGGCGGGAGGCACCTGCACACAGTCGTTGCGGTCTACTACCTGGCGATCGGCCGAACCGCTGCCATGCGCAATCCAGGTGCCGGAACAGGCGCGCATCACGGCTTCGACTGCCGTCACCAATCCACTCGCCGGACGGCGTACTTCGATGCCATCCGGTGTCGCCACATGGATATACGGCTCACGATTCGATACGACAAGCACCTCATCGCCTGCCAACTGGTTGTGCAACAGATCGCGCAGCTTGTCAGGGTCCCACATTTGTGAGCCACTGCTGCTTCCCTGGCGTTCAAGATTGATTTCATGCAGCAGTCCGCGCAAGTCGCCGACGATGGGACGCAGCTCCGGGGGAGTGGGTGATTGCGATGGCCGCAAGAGCTCTCCGCGCAACAGCCCCCTTACGCCATTCACCCAGCCGCGCCAGCTGAGATGCGCAATGAATACGGTAATCAGCGAAATCACAACGGCAAGCAGAGCGAACAGCGAAATCACGTATTTTTTCGTGTCACTACTGCGGCGCTCGATAAAACTCATGTCGTGCACCAGAATCAACTTGCCTAGATACTCACCGTCTCTCTGCAGCGGGCTTTCCGACAGATGCACAGAACCGTCCTGCAGCTTCACCAGCGGATTACGCACTTTTTCGGTGGAGTCCCGCATCCAGCAACCGATGGAATCCGGATATGTCGAAGTCTTGTACATCACTTTGCCGCTCGGATCGCAAAATGCCAATGCATACAAACGTTCGTCCTGGACCGCGCGGTCGAACAGTTGCGTGATGCGCCTCTTTGAATTCTTGGGAACGTATTCAAGCAGCGGATCACCAAGCGCATTGGCCAGCGACTGCGAACGAATGTCGAGATCGCGCATGAACCACCGCAACGTCATGCTATCCATCAGAGGCACAACCGTGTACGCAATGATGCCCAGCACGACAGCGAGCGGCAAGACAAAGCGCAACGACAGCCGAAACGATCGGTATCGCATGGATTTTTCCTTTCTACTTTTTATTGGGCAGCAGTGCGAGTAACGGAAGACAGGGACATTGCCTGCTGCGATTGCGTCGGAGCCGCTGCATCCGAGACGATATAAAGAGTGCGGGTTGGATAGGCGAAGCTGACATTCCATTCGCGCAAGCGCTGCAGCAATGCCATGTTGATGGATTGTTGAATGTCCATGTATTGGTTGTAATCGGGATCGAGTACGAAATACACCACCTCGAATTGCAGTGCACTGTCGCCATAGGATTTGAAATGCGCACGATCGAAACGGGTATTCAGACCGGCTGAGGTAACGATTTCCTTCACCATCTCCGGAATGCGCTTGAGCTTGTCGTCCGGTGTTTCATAGGCCACCCCGAATTCAAACAATACACGCCGCTCTTGCATGCGCTTGTAATTGCGTATGCGGTTTTTCAGCAATTCCGTGTTGGAGAAAATGATCTGCTCGCCGCCGAGGCTGCGCAGCCTGGTTGTTTTCATGCCGACATATTCGACGGTGCCCATATACCCATCGACCACAATGAAGTCGCCAATAACGAATGGCTTGTCCAGTGCAATAGACACCGACGAAAAGACATCGCCAAGAATATTCTGTACTGCGAGCGCTACCGCGATACCGCCAATGCCCAGACTTGCCATTAGCGTCGTGATGTTGAAACCGAGATTGTCGAGCATCATGAGTGCAGCAATCGACCACACCAGCACGCGCCCGACCAGCCCTGTCAGCATCAAGTAGGTTGCACTGGAGGGATCCGTGCTGCGATGGCGCTCGAATGCGCGTTCGACGGCTACCGTGATGACACGATTGACCCAAAGTGCGACCTGCGACACAAGCACGATGATCCAGGCGTAATGCAGCCACTTGTCGTGCGTTTCCGATAGTTCGAGCTGGCTCAATCCGGCCAGCGACGCAACCCCGATCAGAAAAGGCAGGCGAGTCGCGTCGACGACTTGTTGCGGATAATTGAGAAACTGCAGGCGGCCGTGCGTTGCCAGCCGCCGCAATTGCGCCAGGATGAATGCTTTAATAGTGAGCAATCCAAGCAGAACACTCAAAGAGACGATTGCTGCAATTAGCGCGTCATAGGAAAGGTTGTCGAGTAGATTCAATGTTGGTTCCTTTAAAGCCGGATCCGGACAGCACTTGCCATTTTGATTGGCGCATCGCCGTCGCTGCCGTACAGGGTTGAAAGGAAAAAGCCCCACGGTGAGGGGAGGGTGGAAAGGCCGGTTATGCCTCACTGTTGATGCGTTGAACTTCTGTTGCATGGCGCGAAGAAGTGGCATGTTGCCGGACTTCGTCGACAAAATCGATCATGCACCAAGTTTCGCCGAACTGGTTTGTGATAATGCAACCAGTGCGTCGTTTTAACTTTCCATTGTGTCCATATTGCGTTTCCGTCAACGCAAACCTGTCAGTTTTGTAGACCGCTAAACAGGAGGCGTTGCCATGAGAAGCCGTGAACGAAAGCGCTTTTCACGACTATTCATATGGCATAACCTTACAGTCAAGTGGTTTCCACCCATCCTGCGTTGACTGCAAAAGTTTTGCTTCAGCATGCTTGCGTTGACGTCAGCAACATTTTGACACAAATATGTATTTGATGGAATATGTTTCCCGCAAATGTATTTAACGGATTCAACATTGATTTTCCACATGGCAAACCTGTTTATCTCGCGTGATGATGGTGGTGGTGGCACGAAACATTAAGCGCATTTCCAATTGCGCCAATTACCGCCTGAATTCCGACCAACATCAGGGTGCCGCAGGACAAGTCCGTCCATTTGAACGGCCTTCGAACGAGGGCATGCGTTACCAGACGGAACAGTACGCCGCATCCGGGTTTGTCTTACTAAAATTATTGATGGCAACATGCAGAGAGGAATCATGAATCGGGACGACATCCCCGACGATGTAAAGCGCTTCATTCTGGTCAGCATACCGTCCGTACCTCATCTTGAGGCCTTGCTATTACTACACAGCGAAGCCTCGCACGACTGGGATAGCAAGACGGTTGCACAGCGACTTTATATCAGCGAAAAGGCAGCGTCAGATCTTCTTGAGGATTTGCACGCGGCGGGATTGCTGTTGAGGCGAGAAAGCGTTGTGCCGATGTACCGTTACGAACCAAGTGCCGAGAATCTGACCACGATAATTGAACGACTTGCCGACACTTATGCGAAAAATCTGATCGGTGTCAGCAAGCTCATACATTCCACCATCGACAGGAAAGCGCACCAATTTTCGGATGCCTTCAAACTTCGCAAGGACACGTAACATGGCACAGGTTATTTATTCACTTTGCGCCTTGACGGCGTTTG
>LLBZ010056386.1_pt2 | contig 13401 bp, 10 predicted proteins | sample 1489421 | NCBI WGS metagenome assembly LLBZ01 (sample SAMN04092657, study PRJNA295927) | soil metagenome | biome: Soil prokaryotic community; feature: Bulk soil; isolation source: soil from tomato rhizosphere | host: tomato cultivar Moneymaker | place: South Korea | collected 2011-11-01 | reverse complement strand
GCCTCGAAGGGAACGCGGCCCGCCACCATTTCATACAAAACAACGCCGAGGGAATAAATGTCACTCCGGTGATCTACTTTCGCGCCCTGTGCCTGCTCCGGGGACATGTACGCGGGTGTGCCGCTGACCACACCGGATGCCGTTTGCGTAGTTGAATGTGCGATGCGCACCAGGCCAAAATCTGTAATGACTGGCTCCGTGTTTGGCGTGAGCGGATCTTCAGTTGAAAGCTCTCGTGCCTTATTGTGGAGAATAATATTACCTGGCTTGATATCGCGATGGATGACACCCTGTTCGTGTGCATAATCCAGCGCAGCCGCCAGTGCGATCAAAAGGCGTGCTATGCGCGCGGGTGGTAACCTGTCGCTTCGTTTGTGTAAATCGCGCAGATATGTCGCAAGTGTGGGCCCCTTTAAGTATTCCATCACAATATATGGATGCCCATCTGCGGTGTCGAAATCAAAGATCTGTATGATATTTGGGTGCCGCAGTGCCGCGACGACTTTTGCCTCCCGCTCGAACCGCGATTTCAGTTCCGGGTCTGATTCAATATAGTTATGCATGACCTTGACCGCTACCGGTCGATCCAATGTGAGATGTGTGCCAAGAAAGACCTCTGCCATGCCCCCTTTTGCGATCTCTCTTTCAATACGTACTTTACCGACCGTCTTTCCAATCCACTCGGGCATGAAAGAATTATACAACACCAAATCCAGGCGTTATAATCTGAAATGCTTCAAATATGAACCCTTAAGAGAACCTGACCATGAAAACAGTTGTATTGATCTCTGCGATTGCTGAGTGGAATGCGGTCAAACCGTTATTCCCTGATGCGAAGATACGACGTTTCCCCTTTGGCGAATGCTTTGACATTCTCCTTCAGGATGAACATATTTCATTCTTTCACAGCGGCTGGGGCAAGATCGCGTCCTCCGGATCGATGCAGTATGTGATCGATAAGTATTCCCCGGATCTGATCGTCAATCTGGGGACGTGTGGCGGCTTCGAAGGAGATGTGGGGCAGGGCGAGATCATCCTGGTGGATCGAACGTATGTGTATGACATCGTGGAATTGATGGGGGATCTCGATATTGTTTCCTATTACGGTTCTTCCCTGGACCTGAGCTGGCTGGCCGAGCCCTATCCGTATCCCGTTCGACGGGGAATGATCGCCTCCGCCGACAGTGACCTGCCACCTGCAAAGATTCCGTTTCTGAGAGAACAAGGCGCCATGGCCGCAGATTGGGAATCGGCCGCCCTGGCCTGGGTCGCGAGGCAAAACAAGGCGCGCCTGCTCATCCTGCGCGGCGTCAGCGACCTCGTCAGCGAAGAAGGTGGCGAGGCATACGACAATATCGAGATCTTCAACGACCGCGCACGCAGCGTCATGCAGCAGCTCGTCGAGCAATTGCCAGATTGGTTGAATGCGGTAAAACTGTAGGTCGGCTTGGCAAGCCGACTCACAGATGCAAGTCGGGTTATCAACCCGACCTACTAAAGTGTCATCTCCATCGCGACATCGCCCTCATTGTCGCTGTAACGTGGAATCTCGTAGAAACCCATTCGTTTGTAAAGCTCATAGGCACGGCTCTGGGCGCCGCGATCGGTTTCCAGCCTGATGCGGTGGTATCCCTTTTGGCGGGCAAAGGCAAAAAGCTCCTGGATGATCCGATATCCCAGTCCCTGGCCATGATATTTGAAGAGCAGCCAGACCCGCTTGAGCTCGCAGGTCGTAGCATCCAGTTTGCGAATTGCTCCTGTGCCAATCATCCGATCACCATCCGTCATGACAAGAAAAATCCCGTCATTCTCGAAATACGTCTTCTGGATATCGTCCATATCCTCTAATGTGCCCCGGGACTCGTAGAAGGTGATCGATTCTTCTAGCGGGCGTGTATCCTGAAATACCTGGTGGGCAACACGGTAAATCAATTCCTTTGCGAATGGAATTTCATGCAGCTCGATGCGGCGTATTCTGATCATGTGAGCAAGTATCCCGCCGGGCATTATAATCATTCGAAACTCCATCTATGAATACAACCCATGAAACTGGACTCGAAATTCAAAAGCGGAACTTCCGTTATGTACAAATCGATGCGATCGGCGTCAGCATCTCGAATGTCGCGGCGCCTTTTCTTCCTGTCTTTCTGACACGCCTCGGGGCCAGTAATTTCCAGGTAGGTTTGCTTTCTTCTATGCCGGGTGTGACAGGACTGATCCTGGCGATCGTGGTGGGGCGCTTTCTGCAAACGCGACCCAATGTGGTGCCGTGGTACAGCCTGTCGCGTCTATTAGTGATTCTGTGTTACGCACTGACCGGGATCTTGACTCTCGCCGTCTCTGAACAATTTGTCATCATCGCCACGCTCGCGATCTGGGCCTTTGCGACGATTCCACAAACCGCCCTGGCGGTGGCTTTTTCTGTGGTTATGAATGCCGTCGCCGGGCCGGAGGGCCGCTACGCGTTGTTAAGCCGACGCTGGGCGATCTTCGGTATCACCGGTGTCATTGGAACGTTCATCGTCACGCGCGTGATCGACCTCATTACCTTCCCGTTGAATTATGCGGTCATGTTCATGGTTCTATCGTTGGGGGGATTCTTCAGCTTTTACTTTTCAAGAAAGATCCAGCTTCCCGATCAGGTTGCTCCCTCTCTGCCGAATATTCGCTCTCCACTGGAGAACGTCAGAAATTACACGACGCTCCTGCGAGAGCACCCAGCCTTCCTTTCCTTTGCGAGCAAACGCTTTGTGTATTTTTCTGCGGTCGTATTGAGCCAGCCGATCATGCCGCTCTTCCTCGTGCGCGATGTCCATGCCACAGATGGTCAGATTGGTACCATCAATATGATCTTCACTCTGGCAATGCTTGTAGGTTACTTCCTGTGGCCGCGTATTTCGCGACGGCGCGGCGGGCGGTTTGTATTGCTGGCAACCACGCTGGGCATGACTGTTTACCCTGCTCTGAGCGCGGCCACGCCGCAGGTCCACTTGATCATTACCTATGCTGCGATCGCCGGCTTGTTCCAGGGCGGGCTGGACCTCGTATTCTTTGACGAGCTGATGAAGACCGTGCCCGCGGAATACAGCGCGACGTTCGTCGCGCTGGCGCAGTCCATGCAATATCTGTCGATGATCATTGCACCGCTTCTGGGTACCTGGCTGGCCAATTACATCGGCCTGGGCGGCGCATTGTTGCTGAGTGCGGGTTTACGGCTCCTGGGGTTCCTTTTGTTCCTCTGGCCCGATCGAAAGTAACATTCTCCCGTACGGTTCGTTAGGCATTGCAAGGGAAATTTGTCGGATGACAAACAAAGTTCCGGTTTAACGGGAGTTTCTTATGAAAATCACAAACCTCGAACAATTACTCGAAGATGAGTTGAAGGATCTCTACAGCGCTGAGAACCAGCTGCTCAAGGCCTTGCCCGGGATGGCAGAGGCGGCCGAATCAAAGGATTTGCGGGCTTCGTTCGAAAAGCATCTGGAGCAAACCCAGACCCACATCCAGCGTATTGAAGAAATTTGCCGCGATCTAAAAACCGAACCCAGTGGAAAAACCTGTGCAGGCATGGCAGGCTTGATCAAAGAGGGTGAGGAAGTGATCGAAAGTGACATGGAGTCCGAGCCGAAACAGGCGGCTCTCATCGGCGCTGCACAGCGCGTGGAACACTATGAGATTGCTGCCTATGGCACCGCCCGGGCGCATGCCAAACAATTGGGCTATGTCAAGGCGTGGGAAGTTCTCACGCAAACGCTGAATGAGGAAAAGGAAACCGACCAGAGATTGACGCAGTTTGCAGAAAACCGCGCTAACGTCAAAGCGGCGATGGGTGGTGGTACTATCGCTGCGGATTGATCCATTGTTAACGAGAGGAAGGTGGTAAAGGATGGTTCAGTCGTTGTCTCAAAACTGGTGGCTGGTGGTGTTGCGTGGCGTGCTGGCAATCCTGTTTGGGGTGGCCGCGATCCTCTGGCCCGGCATTACCCTCCTGACTCTGATTGTAATGTTTGGCGTGTATGCCATTGTAGATGGACTCATCGCCATATGGACCGGATTTTCGCGCACAAGGGAATCATCCCGCTGGTGGACTTTCCTGGTGGAGGGGTTGCTGGGGCTTGGTGCCGGCATTGCTGCGCTGGTCTGGCCGGGGCTAGCCACGCTCGTGCTGGTCTATCTCATTGCATCGTGGGCCGTATTTACCGGAATCCTGGAAATTGTGGCAGCCGTCCGCTTACGGCATGAGATCACCAACGAATGGTTTTTGGCACTTAGCGGCGTGCTCTCCATTGGACTGGGTATTCTCCTCTTCCTTCAGCCCGCGGCGGGTAGCCTCGCCATCATTTGGATGATCGCAGGCTATGCCCTGGTCTTCGGCATCCTGCTAATAATTCTCGGGATCCGTCTCAGGAACTGGAGGGCGGTAGATACCACGCGGCCACTTTCGTCAACGCGCTAAGATCATACAACATGACGCGCCTCAAATACAATCTTTCGGACATTTAGGCACCAATGTCACAGATTTACTCGAAATCAGCCGACCTCGTCAAACGGGTCGGCTTTTCGTTTGGCTCATTTTGGGGCTATCAATTCAAGATCTGTGGCAATCTGTGGCTGAACCCTTAAGTTGAATCATGTTTAGGTGCCCAGGGCAGAACGATGCAGTCTTGAAGAAGCTTCCCTGAGACGCTGCGTTAAGACCTGGATCACCGCCAGGCTGGCATCCGGACGATCGCGCAAAAGCGACTCAAAGCTTTTCTGGTCGATGGAGAGCGCTCGTACATTCCCCACTGCAACGACCGAAGCGCTGCGCGGTTCCCGGCTGATCAGGGCCATCTCCCCGACATATTCGCCTGCTTTGCGCCGCGCGATCTCCACTTCCTTTTGTCCCTGAGTTATCACTACGCGTACCTCCCCCGAGATGATAATGAACATCAGATCGCCGATCTCTCCTTCACCGACGATCTTGACCCCGTCGCTGAACGAGTCCTCCTGAGCCAGGGTCGCGACCTGCTTGATATCGGCTGGCGAGAGGTTGGCAAAAAGCGGAACGCGCTTGAGAAAGAGGATGCGTTCCATCAAAGACAGAGTGGCGATGTTTTCCATTTTTAGTTCTCCAAGTTTGTGCGCCGCGAACAACGCACAATCCCTGATCCAGGGGTCTTCATCCGTAAGCAGCCGCTGCCAATCGACGTTCCCGTGGGGGCCGGGCGCGTCTGCGTCTTCCCACAGATTCATCAATGGCTGGATGATCTTCCGCCAGCGGCTGTTGATGGATTCCAGTGCTTCGATCACATTCGCGCGTTGGGCAGAATCTCGCAGCTCCAGGATCTCGATTGCCAGGTTCATAGCGTTTCGATCACCCAACAGTCCAATCGCGCGCAAAGCTCGCACCCCATATTGATTCGACTTTTTGTCCAAAGATTCCGTGAGGAGGGATACTGCTTCCTGCTGACGCGAATCCTGTTTGATTCCCCGCAGCAAGGCATCGTATTGCACAGCGCGGGCGACGGCCTTGCGGGCGTACTCCTCGATCGGTTTTTCGGCCGGGATAGGCAGGTGCTGTAATGCAAGCAAAGCACCTTCTTCTCCTTCCGGCCTTTGCATTGCAGCAAGGACGGGCTCCATAGCCGGTTCACCGATCTGCCCGAGCAGAGATGCGACAGTTTCTCGAATCGATATATCCGGGTGGGCCAGTGCCTCCAGCAGATAGGGCATCGATTGCGCGGCATCGATCTTTGCCAGCGCCGCCAGGATGGCACGCCGGCTTCCTATCGGGAGATCCCTGTCCTTTAATTCGTTGGCCAAAAATGCAAACGCTTCCGCATCTCCCCATTCTCCCATAGCCAGGATTGCGTTCTCGCGATCAGTTAGATCGCCCAGGGCTGCCGTGTAACGCAGGAACGATCGGGCCTTTTCGATGAGCTTCTCATCGCTCGCTCTGCGTCCAAATGGAGGCTGGATTCGCAGAATCACGCTGGCGGCGCTCGTACTGACCCGCGAGTCTTTGTCATCCAGCAGGGGAGCCAATTGGTACACAAAGTCAGCGGAGCCTTGCGTCAACGCCGAAAGCGCTTCGACAGCCTCGAAACGGACCTCCGGTTCCGGGTCTCGCAAGGAGGCGGCAATCCTTCCCAGGGCAGGGGTCGCTCGGGCCTGTGCCAGCGCTCGCAAACAGGAGGCGCGCACGAGCGGGTCCGGATCCCCCAATAGATAGATCAATGTCGCTTCTGCTTCGGGGATGGAAAGATGTCCAAGGATCTCCGCAGAGACGCGCCGGATGACCGGATCTGGATCGTTTAGGCCGTCGAGAGCGGCACGGATCGCGGAAGCATCTTGCATGAAGCCGCCAAAAGGCTGTTCTTCGCTATAAAAAATATGCGGGTTGCCGGCCCGCAGGGCCTCGAGCAGCGCCTCGTTATAGCCACTGCGGGCGCGGTACATAGCAAACGTACATACTGCCGCGGCGATCAAACCGACAACGTAAAGCTGTTGAGGGGCAAGCGTCTGCTCGCCGATGATCAGAATCGCGCCCGCAATGAACGTGCCAGCCTGTTCGGGCATGCCGTCAATAAAAGCCCGGACCTGGTCGCGGCGCTCCGGTGGCACAACGTTGAACATGGTCTGCCACGCCGGGTCCGCGATGCCCGAGAGCCAGAACGTTTGAACAAATCGGAATGAAACGATCATCGCAAAGATCGGAAGCAAGGCGAGACTGGAAAACCCGATCAGATAGATAAGCGGGAAAACCAGGATGCAAACCATCACACCAAACCGAGCAAAGAGACGGTTCGCCAGGAAGAGCGAGGCCAGAAATGCCGCGGCGGTGCCGAGCCCATTGAAGAGCCCAAGGAACGCAGCAAGATTTTCCTCATTGGGATATTGTTCTGTGATGGCGCGCGAGAAGGGGAGTGCCAGAGAAAAATAGAGAAGTGAGAACAGGATCGCCGCCAGCGAAACCCATCGCATCAGCTTTGATCTTCGTACATATTGATAGCCACGCTGCATTTCCTGGATGAGCGGCGGTTGCTTTTGTCTTGAATTCCCTGCAGAGGTGGCGATTTGCCGGTTTCGGAGAATGGCGCGCGTGAAGACGTATGCAAGGAGGAGTATGCCAGCCCACACCAGAAGTAAATTCTCTAATCCTACAACGGTGACAAGAAGTCCGGTCGCAAAGCCACCGATAACCTGGCCTAGAATGCGGCTGGCGTTGAATAGTGGGAACAGGCGCTTTGCCTGGCGTGTATCACAGACAACGCCGGCAACTCCCCAGATGAGGATGCCATTCAGGGAATTGAGGATTTCTTTGCCAAGCCACAAGGCGGGATAAAGCCAGATCAGGTCAGCGAGCAATGCCAGGCGTGCTGTGACCAGGATCACAGCGATCACGAGTGGGATCGCAAGATACAGGAGACGACGTGGAACACTGCCCAGCGCGGCGGTAATGCCGAACGACACCGTCATGCTGGTGATGCCCAAGCCAATGAACATATAAGGGAGGTATTCCACGCCAAAGCGCGCGAAGAAAAGTGCCTCGATACCTATCCCCCCGAGCGCCGCGCCCATCGCTGTGAACAGCATGATGCCGATCATCAGCGAAGCCATGCGGCTTTCCCCTGGCCGAATCGATAGCGCCTGCGCGAGCCTACTCATTCAGGGTACGACGACTTCGTGAATTCCTGTCCTGCAAGCCGTGCTGCATCGGCCATCATTTTGTCATACTTCATCCTATTCAAGAGCATCATGCGAGCAACCACCCGTCGCAGCCAGCGTGGAAGCGGTAATACGATTTGAGCATAATCGTGGACACGGGTTCCACCGTTTGGAAGCAATTCGAGCTGAAGGGTCTCGCTGAATATCTTTTTCCCACTTTCATAGCTATCCGTCGTCGAATACTCGAAAGGACGCCAATCCACAGTCACTTCCGTGCTGACCGTTTTGCCATGGGCACAATGATTACTTGCGCCGGCGCCTGCACGGCCCTTAGGGCGGTCGCCGCCAGCCCAACGAACGTGGCCGCCACTCCAGAGATTGCGCCGGTTGGGATCCTGGAGCCATTCCCAGGTTAATGGCGGAGGTGTGGGAAAATCTACACTGAAATATACGTCGGCATCTCCCTCACCGATGACCACCCGTCGCGCTTCCTTCAGCTCGGCATATCGGCGGTGCATATCGAGATTGAACGTCTTGATCTCTCCGAGATGCTCATACGACTCAATTTGCCCATGTGCCCCCTCGAGCTTCACATCCAGATGCTCCAGACAGGGCCCGGTGATCATTAAGTAGGCTCGCCAACCTGTTGCTTCTGTCACGTGGTTCTTCGACAAACGATGGATAAGATTGACGTCTGAGCCAACCATCTCGCGGATGCCGCGCACCTGCTGGATAATGTAATCACCATGATGTAGGATGAACTTCAGATCCAGGCTGGGGATATTCTGGCAGGCAAGGCAGGTGCAGGTTGTGGAACGCTTGATATCGGTCTGCCGGTCGCGAAATGCCATATATGTGGACTCGATCAACTCCAGGATCGTCTCACCACGCGCGATAAGTGTTTCCGGAGCATAGGCGAATACGGCATCGCCTTCCAGCTTGTGGATGGTCAGTAGTTTTTCGATCCGCATGCAGATCGTTTCGAGCAAATCGCTCAGAATTTCGTGAGAGTGATCGAGCTCTGTCCCCGCGACAAAAGATGTATATCCCGAAATATCGGCAAGAAGCAAATAACCGTGCTGAGTCGCTGCGCTCATGGACTGCTATTCAAGACCAGAATTGGCGTGATTATACCAGCGCGATACGCGACGCCTGGCTTCTCAAAATATTGAATTCATTGCGCTTCGACGCTTCGCCTGAGGTCCCCGCTTTTTCGTCAATGGACTTAGGGTGTGCTGGTTGCAGGTGGCGTGGTTGTGATCGGAGCCAGGGTAATGCCCAACAGTCGTACGACTTCGAGCGAATACAGATCGCGCTCTTTGCGCGCCAGCTCCAGCCCTCTGTTGAGCGCGTCCTGGTGGGTCCCTCCGACAAAGGCGAGCAGCGTCTGGATCATCAAATTCATGTGATTCAACTGATGGGTCTTCAAAGTGCCCAGGCAGGCTGGAATCTGTACATCTTCCGCGGCGCGGCGGATGCGCTGTAGATTGGAGATCACTTCTGGTAATTGCTGGGTTGTCAGATTCGATGCAAGCTGGGACGCGTCTTCGAATTCGCGCATCAGATCGTTGACCGGTTGAACGGTAGAGGGCATGTTCTGCGGTGCACAAGGGTCTTCATCGGAGCGGGTTGTTGGAGCTGTTGCAGTCGTAGAAGTCTCGCTCTGTGTTGCGGTTGGTTGATTCCCACATGCAGAAACGAATAATAAGAGCACAGGAAATAAACACACAAGAACCCTACTCATGCCGGGCATTATAACAAAACGGAGGGATAAACATGTTCGTCCCTCCGTCGGCAGGCGGGTTAGAGAATGTTACTTTTTCGCAAGGACAAAAATGCCGGTTTGTTCTGTCGTCAGGACTTTGTAGGATTCCTCATCGGAAGACTCGATTTGATAGAGCTCGTTTGCCGCGTCGAACTCCAGCAGACCAGCCACCTTATCGTCGCTCGTCTTCTGCATGATTTCGATCCAGGCGCTGCCATCCCAGTAGAGCGCGGCAAACTGGTCGCTGGCTCCGCCGACAGTCGGGAAGTCGAGCTGGATGCCTGAATCAGCGGGCAGCGTTTCCAGGGCCTGACCATCACGCAAGACCTGGACATCTATGCCCACTACCAGCGTAAAGCCGCCCGGCAATTTGCCTGGTAAATTGTTGGCCGTGATACCCTTGAGCGATGCTTGTTCATCACACAAATTGAAGAAGGACAGGTTCACGCCAAATGCCGAGAACACGCTATCGCAATCCAGATCGATGAGTCCGCCTGTCACAGGCACGAGCGATGTTGAGGAGCTTGACTCTGATGTCAATGAGTCTGTGGTGTCGATCGGTGCCTGCGTCGCGGTGGGCAATGTGGGCGTGGCGGTCGCTGTAGTCGTGGGCGTATTGGTGGCAGTGGCTGCAGAAGCTGTTACCGCCACAAGGAAACTGCCTGAGTCGGTATTGCCGGCTTCGTCAGTCGCGGAACAGTTGATTGTTGTGGTTCCCAGGCCAAATGTCGAACCGGAGGCGGGAGTGCAGATCGGCGAAACCGAAGGGTCCAGGTTATCGGCGGCGGAAGCGGAATAACTTACAACGGCTCCGCCTGGCCCTGCGGCAGTGGTGCTGATGTCGGATGGGAGCGAGAGAACTGGTGCCGTCTTGTCGATCTTGATCGTCACTGAGCTGGAATTCGAGAGACTCAGGTTGTTCGTGGCGGTGCAGGTGAGGGTGATGGCTGCTGTCTCGACGGTGAGATTCGAGTCGCTGCAGCCCGTGGAAGATGAAATCCCCGTTTCTGAGTCGCTCACACTCCAACTGACGTTCACATCACTGATATACCAGCCGCCTGAGCCCAGAGTGCCACTGATGTTCGGTGTAATGACCGGCCCTGTTTCATCGGTGGCAAACGTATCATTGGAACAGCCGTACACGTTGCCTGTGCATGTGGGATCTGTCACCACGTAGATGGTTGTGTTTGCAGGATCGCCCACCTCAATCCCATATTCCAGGTTAGAGCTCAAGTTTCCGCCGTTGACAAACACGTTGGTGCCGGCCGGCCCAATCACGACGACCCCTGAGCCATCGTTGGGGACGGGTCCTGGAGGATTTGTCCCGTTATTGGTAGCCACTACGTTATTGAGTGTCACCACGCTCGCATTGTTGATGGTAATGCCATCTCCATCATTGTTCGTGGCAACTACATTTGTAAGCGTAACTGTCGTTCCGCTCAGCGTCGCGCCGTCGCGTGTGCCTGTCCCGACCCGGCTGTCGGTGAACGAGGAATCGCTGATCGTGATCGAACCCGTGGTTGTCGTAGCGATAAAGCCCGAGCTGTTCGACCCGTTCCCATCGAATGTCCCATTCGTGACGGTGATATCGCCCGAGGAGCTGGTCAGGACTGCTGTATTGTTTCCATTACGCTGATTATTGACATCGACGTTGTTTAGCGTGATGTCCCCGCTGTCGGTGTACACGGTAAGGGACGTCTGGGTCGCGTTGGTGAAAGTAATATCGTTCAACGTAATATTACCCACCCAGGGATTCACAGATGTACCAATCACGAGGGGATGGGTACTGAAATCCGTCTGGCCGCTAAATGACGGTGCAACGGTATCGCCGTTCCAGCCGCCCTGCAATGTCAGGTTGAAGTCATTCAGGGTTTCATAAGCGCCGCCAGACAGCGTAGTTGGATTCAGCTGGAAGTTACCGGAACCGGGGTTCGACGTAAAGTAAATGACGCCGTTCTGTGCGTAGTTACCGGCGAATGCCTCCATGTTGTTGATCAGAGCGAAGATCGATGCAAAATTTGTCGTACACCCGGGCCCGCCGGGCAGAACACCTTCCGGGCACCACATGGGATCGACCACCTCCACAATCTCTGCGGCTTCTTCACTTGCCAGCGGCAGGGCCTCGCCGTTCTCGTCGAGAACGACCACTTGCGTGCTTTCCGGCACATCGGTGAGAATCTCCGCAACTGGAGTGGTGGTTGGCTCTTCCGGGAGGGGTGTCGCTTCAGGTTCAACCGGCGTGGCCGTTGGCTCTTCCGGGAGGGGTGTGGACTCAGACGGAACAGGCGTTTCTTCTAGAGGAAGCTCGGTTGGGACTCCTGTCGCGAGTTCGGTTGCTGCTGGCTCGGTTTCTACCTCGGTCGCGGCAGGTGGTTCGGTGGGAGTTTCCCCGTCCGCACGCACCGAGTTGGCATGGAATAGGTTCGCACCTAGAACAAGTATTAATAGTAACGTAAGAAAAAGGTGATATTGCTTACCAGTCATGTCTGCTCCGTATGCCCTTGGACATCTTAAAATCGGAGACATGACGCCTAACAAAAATGAAAGTTACGCCAAACCATATTAAATATGAAATTGAAACAGTAGGTGAGATCCCCAGTTAAGCGGCCAATTGGGGCATCAAGTCTTCTTGGTCGGTCTGGGTTGCTGGGTCGGCTTCGGTTCTTTCGTGGGCTTCGGCTCTTTCGTGTTCGGAGGCCCAGGAGGATCGTTGGTTGGCCGAGGTGGAGGCTCGTCCGTCGGGGGAACGGGAGGCTCATCGGTAGGCAGAACAGGAGGTTCGTCGGTCGCGACGGAGGTAGGCGGGGGGGTCGAAGCCCCATCCTCCCCCGCCGTGGGAGAAGTACCCCCCGGCCGCGTCGGAGTGGCCGTTGGCGAAGGCGTACCCGGTCCCAGCGCCGCGGTGGGCGTATCGAGGGGGTTTACCGGTAGAAGAGGCATGTCTGCCATACGATAGATGGCTTCGTGGGCAGCAAGTGCACCGCATTCACCGGAAACTGAATCAACCGTTCCACTTTCATTGAGGTCGATACCGTTCAACATTTGGTCTGCCAGTGCCGCAGAACGCTGCACCGCCAGGTCCATGTCCGCCAGCTCTTCCGCGTTCAGGATCGCCAGGAGCTGGTCGTGCAGTTCGGGCGCCCAGCGCGCCAGGTTCTGGGTGCAGATCTTTGCATCCTCTCCATTTACGATCATATTGCGGGAAGCGCCAGCAGAATTAATCGCATAATCTGCGTGCGAATAAACAGCCTGGATATAGCCCAGATGATCGCCATTAAGAAGAAGTCCATAACCGTCGCCGGGAGCTGCGACCTGATCGTCACCATTCCAATCCTTATAATCCTGGCTGAGGTCACCGACCAGAATGTTGATCATGGCTTCGGCATTTTGTCTCGTCGCCGCCTCATTCCCGCTTTCATAGTTGCCACGCATGTCCCTGGCTGCCTGTTCCAGCTGCCTGGCATTCTCAGACAGACCCTGGATTAAACCAACTTGATCCGGCGTCGATGGAAACCCGACCATCAGGTCACGCAGGAAGACGAGACCAGCTTCAGGCAGTGTGTAGGCGTACGCTACACGTTCCCCACCAGTGCCATTGGGATCGGACGCATCGCCTGTATTGACCGTGACCTCAACAGCTTGGTAGTTGGATAACAGGTTTTTTCGCTGTGGGCTATCAAAGATCAGGCTGCCCCTGCCCTCCCCGTCAACAGAGAGGATGCCCAGTGAGAGGCGTTCATCGCCGTTCACCAGCCAGATCTCGTACTGGTTTCCTCTTGGCGGGGCAGGCATGGCTTGCGCGATCAGTGTGGCCTGGTCAAGCACGCTATTGCCATCATGGAACTGAAGGACGCCTGTTGGACCCAGCGATATGAGCGCACCGACCGTAGGCGTATCACTGGATGTCGCTGTGGGAGTCTCTGCCGCGGCTCTTGGAAAGATCCCATTGAACAAGGTGGCCGCGCTCACCAGCGCTATCAAGGTCA
>LLBZ010018198.1_pt4 | contig 13401 bp, 10 predicted proteins | sample 1489421 | NCBI WGS metagenome assembly LLBZ01 (sample SAMN04092657, study PRJNA295927) | soil metagenome | biome: Soil prokaryotic community; feature: Bulk soil; isolation source: soil from tomato rhizosphere | host: tomato cultivar Moneymaker | place: South Korea | collected 2011-11-01 | reverse complement strand
TCGAGGTGGAACCGGAATCGGTGTTCGCCCCGGCCGAGCCGGAGACGCCGACTCCCGCCTCGCAATGGGCCGAGCCGCCGGTCTTCGAGCCGGTGGAGGAGCCGGCCCCCGCCAGACCCTCCGTTCCCGCGTCTCGACCCGAGCCCAGCCCCGATTCGCACCGGGCCGAGCCTCCGATCACCCCACCCCGACCCGCCCCTGCCGAGACACCCCCGCCGGCCCCGCCGCCGCCGATATCGCCGCCCGATCTGGAGCCCGAGATCGCTGCGCCGGCCGCCGCGGCGACCACGCCCGCAGAGGTGCCGGAACTGGTCAAGGAGCTTTTGAGCACCTCATCGGACGAAGGGGAGGCAGAGGGGGCGAGGGACCTGGTGGTCGATCTCGGGCAGTTCGAAGGTGGCCGGCAGGCCACCGAGGACCGGCCGCCCGATGAGCCCAAGGCTCCGATACTCACCACCGACGGCTCCGATGACACCACCGAGCGCGGTGGCCTCCTCGGGGCCGTGCGGTCGGCGTTCACCCGCAGCAAGGTCGTGCACGAGCACGAATTCGTCGAGGCGCCGGGCGGGATCGGGATCGTCCGTCAGATCTGCGCCGAGTGCGGCTACATCTCTATCGGCGTCTCCGACTGATCCACAGGTGATCGGCCCGGCTTGGTGGGTTCCCGGCCGGTGGCCGGGGGTACTCTCGCCCGGTGAGCCCAACAGTCAGGCCGGTGATCCTGTCGGGTGGCGCGGGGACCAGGCTCTGGCCCCTCTCTACCGACCAGCACCCCAAGCAGTTCCTTCGCCTGCTCGACCGGCCGCTGTTCGAGTCCACCCTGCATCGATTGGTCGGGATGGAGATGGTGGAAGCGCCGATGGTGGTCACCGGGCGTGACCAGCTCGACTTCGTCACCGCCGCCGCCGGCTCCTCCGGGGTCGAGCTGGGAACTGTCATCGTCGAGCCGGTAGGCCGCAACACCGCGGCCGCGGTGGTGGGAGCTGCCCTGGTCTCGGACCCGGAGGATGTCCTGATCGTCCTGCCCTCGGACCACATCGTCGAGGATCGGGAGGGGTTTCGCGCCGCGGTTCGCCAGGCGATCGCCCTGGCAGAAGACGGGGCGATGGTCACCTTCGGCGCCACCCCGCACCGGGCTGAGACCGGTTACGGGTACTTGGAGATCGGCGAGGCGCTCGACCACGGCTTCCGGGTGTCCAGGTTCAAGGAGAAGCCGGATGCGGCCGAGGCCGAGCGTCTGTCTGCCGACGGGAGGCACCTGTGGAACTCGGGCATGTTCGCGTTTCGTGCGGGCAGCCTGATCGAGGAGGCGCGCGCCCACTGCCCCGGGGTGCTGGCCGGTGTCGAGGCTGCCCTGCCCGTGGAGCGATCCGGCGGAGTGATCCTCGAGGATGTCTTCGTCGAAGTGCCCTCGATCTCGGTCGACCACGCCATCATGGAGCGCACGTCCAAGGCAGTGGTGATCCCGATCGATGTCGGGTGGAGCGATCTCGGCTCCTGGCTGTCCTTGTGGGAGCTGTCCGATCACGATCAGGAAGGCAACGTCAAGGTGGGACGGGTCAGTGTCGTCGATGTGACCAACTCCTATCTCCATGCCGGGTCGCGGAGACTGGCGGTGGCCGGAGTCGACGGGCTGGTGGTGGTGGAGACACCGGAGGCGGTGCTGGTGGTTCCCATGGACCGCGCCCAACTGGTCAGGGAGCTGGCGGCGTCGAGAGAGCCCGAGCCGCCGTCTGATTGAAGCTCCACCACCGTGGTCCATACCATCCGCGTCATGGTGAGACTCGGCATGGTGGCACTGCTGGCGCTGGGATTGGCGGCGTGTGTCGGCCGTCCATCCGACGACGCCGGCGGCGAGGAGATCTACCTCCAGCTGTGCGCCACGTGTCATGCCGACGACTACCGGGGGGGCGTGGGCCCGGCTCTCGGTCCCGGCTCCAACGCCGCCAACCGACCCGCGGAGTTCATGCGGGTGAGCGTGCTCGAGGGGAGGGGTCGCATGCCGTCGTTCCGGTCGTCGCTCAGCGACCAGCAAGTCGAGACGCTGATCGAGCACCTGCTCGAGGTGCAGGGCAGATGAGCTCGATCCTGGAGAGTCTCGAACTGCATCCGGTCCGGATCCCGATGCGGCACCGGTTTCGGCGGGTGGACCACAGGGAGGCGGTGCTGATCAAGGGCCCCTCGGGATGGGGTGAGTTCTCGCCCTTCCCCGACTACCCGCCACAGGTGACTACCAGGTGGCTGGCATCGGCGCTCGAGGCTGCTTGCAGCAAGCTCCCTGAACCGAAGCGCGCCACGATCCCGGTGAACGTCACCGTGCCGGCGGTCCGCCCCGAGATCGCGTCCGGTCTCGTCCTCGAGTCCGGGGCGACAACCGCCAAGGTGAAGGTCGGTGAGCCCGGGCAGGACCCCGCCGATGACGAGGAGAGGCTGGCGGCGGTCCGGCAGGCCCTGGGGCCCGGCGGGAAGATCAGGATCGACGTCAACGCAGCGTGGGACCTGGAGACCGCCACGGAGCGAATCGAGGCCTTGTCCCGCTTCGACCTCGAATACGTGGAGCAGCCGGTGGCCACGCTGGAGGAGATGGTCGAGCTGAAGCGGAGGACGGGGGTCCCGCTGGCGGCCGACGAGCTGGTCAGACTCCGCCCCGATCCGGTCGAAGTGGCCGAGATGGGGGCTGCCGACGTCCTGGTGGTCAAGGTCCAACCCTTGGGCGGAGTGGGACGGACTCTCGATGTCGCGGCGCGGGCAGGGATACCGGTCGTGGTCTCGTCGGCGCTCGAGACCTCGGTTGGCATCTACTCGGGCCTGCTGGTGGCATCGCTGTTGCCCGAGCTGCGCTACGCCTGCGGTCTGGCCACCGTCGCCTTGATCGAGGGCGATCCGACCCGCTCCCCGTTGGTCTCGCTCAACGGGGAGCTCGAGGTGCGGCGACCCGAGCCGGATCCCGCGCTGCTCCATCGCTGGCGCCCCGACCGGGATCGGTCCGCCGAGATGCTGCGTAAGGTCAGGTCCGCCGCCCAGGTTCTCACATGACACAGCCGAATCCGAGCACAGCCCAAGCCCGCGTCCTCGTCGACGAGCTCCACCGACAGGGCGTCTCCTATGCCGTCATCTCGCCCGGTTCCCGCTCGGCGGCGATCGCCATTGCCCTCGACCAGCACCCGGCGATCGAGACCTCCGTGGTCCTGGACGAGCGCTCCGCGGCGTTCCGGGCCTTGGGCCGGGCCCGGGTCGACGGGTCGCCGACCGTCATGGTCTGCACTTCCGGCACCGCGGTCGCCAACGTCCTTCCCGCCGTCGTCGAGGCCGATCTCTCACTGGTGCCCCTGATCGTCCTCTCGGCCGACCGCCCACCGGACCTGCAACAGATCGGGGCCAACCAGACCATCGATCAAACTCGGATCTTCGGGGAGAAGGTCAGATGGTTCTGCCAGGTCCCGGCCGCGGACGCGGGCTCGGACTGGAACGGCTACTGGCGGGGAACGATCTCACAGGCTGTCGCACGCTGCAGCGGCTTCGGAGGGGCTCCCGGGCCGGTCCACCTCAACATCTCGTTCCGCGAGCCCACCGTGCCCGAGACCCACGATGGGAGGACCAGGGGTGTCGAGTACCCGCATCCGATCGAGGGCAGGGAGGGAGGTGCGCCGTGGCAGCGCCACTCGCGTGCAGCCACGGGGGGGCTCGAGTCTCCGGTCTTCCCACCAGGTACGGGCCTGATCATCGCCGGTGAGGCCGACTACGACCCGTCGGCGCTCTTCGATGCGGCGTCCGCCCTCCGCTGGCCGGTGCTGGCGACCGCCACATCGGGTCTCCGCGGTCACCAGGTGGTGACGACCTATCACCATCTGCTGGTCGACGGTGTCCCGGGGCCACTCCGCCCCGAGCTGGTGGTGACCGTGGGCCGCGTCGGCCCCAGCGACCGTCTCGGGGCCATCACTGCCCTCGCGGTTCCCCAGGTCCAGATCGACCCGTGGGGCACTTGGAACGATCCCAGACGGCACGTCACCGACTTCCTCCAGGCCGACCCGGGACAAGTGCTGTCGGCGATTCCGGGCGGGGACGGGCAGCTCCGAGAGCGATGGCTGGCGGCCGACTCCGCGATGAGAGAAGCCCTCGACATCGAGCTCGCCGGCGAGCCCGCACTCACCGGGCCTTCCGTGGCGTCGGCAATCGGCAACATCGGATGTGACGTGTTGGTCGCTGCCTCGTCGATGCCGATTCGTGACGTGGACGCCCACACGCTCACCAGGGCAAGGGTGATCGCAAACCGAGGCGCCTCGGGGATCGACGGGTTCGTGTCCACCGCGCTCGGTGTCGCATCCGCCGGGGGACGTGTGCTGGCGATGTCAGGGGACCTGTCGCTGCTTCACGATGCGGGTGCCCTGTCCGGCGCCGATGTCGACGCGGTGCTCATCGTCGTCGACAACGGCGGGGGCGGCCTCTTCGATCTCCTTCCCCAAGCGGAGCACGCCCCCGGGTTCGAGCGGCTCTTCGTGGCGCCACACGGCCGGGACCTCGTGTCGGTGGGGGAGGCTTTCGGGGCCAATGCCTCCCGGGTGGAGACCGTGGCCGAGATGGCCCAGGTGGCATCAGACCTGCTGCGCTCGGGTGGCGTCGACATCGTCGTGGTCCCGGTGGACAGGGAGACCGATCTGAAGCAGCGACGTTCCCTCGACGAAGTGGCCCGGACCGTGTCCGCCGGGCTCAGGTGAGACCCAGGGCTCCGAGCATCGGCCGCAGCTTGATGGCGGTCTCATCCAGCTCCAGCATCGGATCCGAGCCCTCCACGATTCCGGCCCCGCTGTAGAGGGTTGCCGAAGCGCCGTCGATCCGACCACACCGCAACGCGATGGCGAACTCACCCTCACCGTTGCGGTCGAACCAACCGACCGGGCCTGCATAGGGGCCCCGGTCGTGACCCTCAAGCTCGCGTATGAGCTCGAGAGCGGGCTTGGTGGGCGTCCCGGCCACTGCGGCAGTCGGATGGAGGGCTGCGATCAGGTCGGTGATGGAGGTCCCGGGGTGGGCGACGCCCTCGAATGCCGTAGCCAGATGGCGGATCTCCCCATACGTGGCCACCTGGCTCGGTGAACGGTGCAGGACGGAGCAGAAGTGAGCCAGTCCGTCGTAGACCGAGTCGGCGGCAAGTGTGTGCTCCAGCGTGATCTTCTCGCTCTCGAAGGGGTGGGAGCCTGCCCGGTCCTCGAGCTCGGCGGAGCCGGCGAGGGAGATGGAGCGGATCATGCCGTCCCGGAGCGAGCACAACAGCTCGGGCGAGGATCCCACGAACCCTCGGATCAGGAACGTGTGCGAATCGGGCTCGCTCTCGGCGAGCGCATCCAACACCAGGCCGATCGGAATCTCCCCATCCATGAGGGCCATGACCTTGCGGGAGAGGACCACCTTCTCGATCTCTTGGTGGCGGATGGCGGTCAGGGCACTCTCCACCGATGCCACCCAGGTGCCGGGCCGCTCATCGACCAGATGCCCCGACGGCATCGCCGCCCCCGACAAGGGCTCCGGGAGCTCCGAGGCGGACCCACGGAGGAATTCGAGACCTTGGTCGTCGATACGTGCCAGCACACGGGGCACGAGCACGATCGACCCCGGGGCGTTCTCGTCGAACGTGAAGCTGGCCAGTGCCAAATCGGAGCCCGAGATACGCAGCTCTCGCCAGGCGCGATCGAAGCGGTCGGCGCCGGTCCCCGGGTCGATCGCGATCTCCTCTCCCCACCCGAGGAGGGCAAGCCCCTGTCTCAGCCAGACGGCGTCGGGTTGCCGGGTGAGGCCGTCTTTCACCAATTCCCGGAAGCTAGGAGAGGTCATTCCAGGTGCAGGCTAGGACCGGAGCGGCGGATCGAACTCGAGCCAGACCCCAGGCGAGCTCCGCAAAGAGATCGGGATCGCCGGAAGTCGACAGGACCAGGCTTCCCTTCCCCTCGTCCTCGTTGGCCATCCTCTGCACCTGACGGGCCACTGCCGGTGCCGGATCGACGATGGCGACGCCGGGGCCCGCCGCCTCCTCGATCAGCGGGGCGAGGAAAGAGAAGTGGGTGCAACCCAGCACCAGGGTGTCGGCACCACCCTCGAGGAGGGGTGCCACGCACGACTCGACCCGTCGCATCGCCTCCACGCCGGTCACCTCACCGGTCTCCACCTGCTCCACCCACTGCGGACAGGCACGGGTGAGGACGGTTCGCCCTGCGGCATGACGCTCGAGCACGGAGGCGAACAGCTCGCCCTGGAACGTCGCCGCCGTGGCCAGGACACCGATCACGCCCGACGAGGTGGTGAGGGCGGCCGGCTTCACCGCCGGCTCCATCCCCACGAAGGGAGTCCCGGGATGCGAGGCGCGTAGGGAGTGGAGGGCGGCGGCCGAGGCGGTGTTGCACGCGATGACGATCGTCGTGGCCCCCTGGTCGATGAGCCAGCCCGAGATCTGCGCCGACATGGCGGCGACCTCGTCGAGGGTCCTCGACCCGTAGGGCGCCCGCCCCTGATCCGCCACGTACAAGAGGTCGGCGTGGGGGAGCAGTCGACGGATCTCCACCAGCACGCTCAGCCCTCCGGCACCGGAGTCGAAGATCCCGATCACGACTCGTATCTCAGCAGGCCCGCCGCCTCGTCACTGGTAGCGTGCCCGGCGGAGGCGCACATTGAACATCGACGGTTCGGTTGCCCTGGTCACCGGTGGGGCGTCGGGGCTCGGGCTCGGCGCCGCATCCCAACTGGTGTCGGCGGGTGGCTCGGTGCTCCTGGCCGACATCGACGTCGCCAAGGGCGAGCAGGCGGCGGCATCGCTCGGCGACCGCGCCCGCTTCGGGCTCTGCGACGTCCGCGAGCCGGACGCCGTGGCCGGGGTGGTGGCTCGATGTGTCGAGGAGTTGGGGAGGATCGACATCGTGGTCAACGCCGCCGGTGTCGCCCCGGCGCAGCGTGTGGTCAGCCGGGACGGGGATCTCTTCGACCTCGGTCTCTTCCGCTTCGTGATCGACGTCAACCTGATCGGCACTTTCGACGTGATACGGAATGCGGCGGGGGCGATGGCGCGCAACGAGCCGGACGAATCCGGGGAGCGGGGCGTCATCGTCAACGTCGCCTCGATCGCGGCGTTCGACGGGCAGGTGGGTCAAGCCGCCTACTCGGCATCGAAGGCCGGGGTGGCGGGGATGACGCTCCCCCTGGCGCGAGACTTGGGCGCGATCGGGGTGCGGGTGATGTGCATCGCTCCCGGGATCATGGACACCCCGCTCCTCGCCGGTGCCCCCCAGGAGCTCAAGGACTCACTGGCCCGGCTCCACGTCTTCCCGCAACGTCTCGGGACGCCCGAGGACTTCGCACATCTGGTCCGGGCGATCGTCGAGAACCCGATGCTCAACGGTGAGGTGATCAGACTCGACGCCGCCGCCCGGATGCCGCCCAAGTAGGCAGTAGGTCGCAGGCAGCGGGTACCACGTAGCAGGAAGCAGGACGATCAGTCCAGGGGTTGGATCCCGGACAGGCTCTCCGGGTTCTCCAGGCTGGACAGGTCACCCGGCTCGCGGCCCAGCGCTACCGCCTTGACCACCCTGCGCATGATCTTGGCGGATCGGGTTCGGGGGAGGTCCCCGACCCACTGGATGCTGCTCGGTCTGAAAGCCGGCCCCAGAGCACCGGTGACCGCTGTCTCGACAGCGGAGGTCAAGGTCTCGTCGGGCTCGACACCGGGGGCGGGCACCACGAACAAGGCGATCGTCTCTCCCTTCACCGGGTCCGGAGCGCCGATGGCGGCTGCCATGACCACCTCGGGCATGGAGACCACAGCCGACTCGATCTCCGCGGGCCCGATCCGCTTCCCCGCCACGTTCAGCGTGTCGTCGGAGCGGCCGTGGAGGAACCAGAACCCGTCGTCGTCGATCGACGCCCAGTCGCCGTGCACCCAGGTTCCCTCGAATCTCGACCAGTAGGTCTCCAGATACCGCTCCGGCTCGTTCCAGAAGCCCCTGGTCATCCCGGGCCACGACCCACGCACCACCAGTTCCCCGACCTCGCCCCGTATCGGCTTCCCTTGGGCGTCGTACACATCGGCATCGACACCGAGGGAACGTCCCCCCAGCGAGGTGGGCTTCAGACCCTGAAGCAAGTTGACCCCGATGAGGACGGCTCCGATCTCGGTGCCCCCGGAGATGTTGACGATGGGCCGGGTGCCCTCTCCGACCTCCTGGAACAGCCACCACCAGGGATCGGGGTTCCAGGGCTCGCCCGTCGAGCCGAAGGAGTGCAGACGTGACAGGTCGTGCCGGCGCGCCTGATCCGAGCCGTGGGGCTGTAGCGCCCGGATCAGGGTCGGGGAGATGCCGAGGAAGGTGACTCCGAGCTCGGCCGCTACCTGCCAGAGGCGGTCCGGTCCGGGATGATCCGGGGCCCCGTCATAGGTGGCGACGGCAGCTCCGTTGGCGAGTGCGGCGACCACGGTCCACGGGCCCATGATCCACCCCATGTCGGTGGCCCACATGACCACGTCCCCCCGACCGATCTCGGCGTGGAATGCCCCTTCGGCGGCGAGCTTCACCGTGAACCCGCCATGGACGTGGACCGCCCCTTTGGGACGCCCCGTGGTCCCCGACGTGTAAGCGATCATCACCGGGTCCTCGGAGCTGGTGAGCACATGGGGCACCGGCTCGGCGGAGGGCACCACCTCCTCCCACCAGACGTCCCGGGTAGCCCTCATCGGTGTGTCGGTGCGAGGGGCGTAGTCCACGACCAGGATCCGGTCCACACCCCCGGCCAGCTCGACCGCCCGGTCGGCCACCTCCTTCATCTCCACCAGGCGCCCTCGTCTGGTGTACCCGTTGCCGCACACGAGGACCTTCGGCTTCGGGTCGCCAAGCCTTCCCGCCACCGCATCGGGGCCGTACCCGGAGAAGACCGGGATGAAGATCGCCCCGATGCGTGCGATCGCGAGGAAAGAGGCCACGGCCTCTTCCCCCATCGGGAGGAACACTGCCACAGCATCTCCCCGCCCTACACCCAGCGACCGGAGTGCCCCGGCGAGCCTTCCCACCGTGTCCCGCAGCTCGCCGAAGCTCGCCACCCGCGTCTCGCCCGACTCCTTGTGACTGAGGAGGGCGGTGCGTCCCGGGTCCTCGTCGGCCCAGCGGTCGACACAGGCCCGGCTCAGGTTGAAGCTCGACCCGACGAACCAGGTGGCCCAGGGATGGCCTCGCGAGTCGTCCCTGACGGTCCGCCACGGCCGATCGAAGGGAAGGCCGAGAAACTCGACCACCGACTCCCAGAACCACTCCGGCTCCGCTGCCGACTTCGCCGTCAGCTCGTCGAGATCGGTCAGACCGTGCTCTGCGATGAAGCGGGCGGTATTGGTGCCGGCAGCCCGCTCTGGTGTCGGCCGCCACACGACCTCGAAGCTCTCCATCGCCCTCCTCGGTTCGGCGGCCCAGGGTAGGCGGTGACCGGTCGGGAAGACCGCCCGGTATAGGCTCCGCCCCGATGGCCAACGGCGCGGACAAGAAGGACAACCGCCGCTTCCGGAGACGCACCCTGGTGGTTGCCGGGGTCCTGCTGGCCACCGCGTTGACCGTCTTCCTCCTGTTCCGTCTCCGCAATCTGCTCTTCATGGTCTTCGTGGCCGTCTTCCTCGCCGTTGCCCTCGAGCCCCCGGTCCACTATCTCGAGAAAAGAGGCTGGAAACGAGGTCTGGCAACCGGTCTCGTGTTCCTGATCGGATTCATCGTGATCGTCCTCTTCGTCGTCGCGGTGGCGCCTCTGTTCGTGAGTCAGCTCAACGATCTCGTCGAGGCCCTCCCCGGTTACATCGAGTCGGTGACCGAGTTGCTCAGGGACACGCTCAACATCGATCTCTCGACCGAGGCGCTGCAGGAGGAGGCTGCGAGTCTGCCCGACCTGATCTCGGGCGCCGGCGGGACGATCATCGGTGGGGTGGTCTCGGTGACCACCGGGATCGCCAGCTTCCTGTTCTTCGCCACCACGGTGGCACTCTTCTCGTTCTACATGGTGGCCGAGCTGCCCCAGCTGCAGCGGACGGTGCTCTCCACGATGCCGGAGGAGCGGCAGCGTGATGCCCTCCACGTCTGGGACGTGGCAGTGGAGAAGATGGGGGGGTACATCTACTCCCGGCTCATCCTCGCCGTCCTCAGCGGGATCATCGCCGGGACGTTCCTGTCGATTCTGGACGTCCCGTTCGCCATCTCCCTGGGTTTGTGGGTTGGAGTCCTGAGTCAGTTCATCCCCGTGATCGGCACCTACCTGGCGATGATCCTCCCCGCGGTGGTGGCCCTCTCCTCTCGCGGGGTCTCCACGATGATCTGGGTGCTGGTCTTCTTCATCGCCTACCAGCAGGTGGAGAACTACCTGATCGCCCCCCGGATCACCAAGCGCACCATGGAGATCCATCCCGCGGTTTCCATCGGCGCCATCATCATCGGTTCGTCCCTGCTGGGGCCGCTCGGGGTCATCCTCGCCCTACCGATGACGGGCATCATCCAGGCGCTGATCTCGGAGACGAGACGACATCATGCGGTGATACTCGACCACCCTGTGAGTGTCCCGGAGAACTGACGGAAACCCGACGGGGCTGTTTGGCATTGGCCTGGAAGCTGCTTTACCTTTGATCGTTACCGGGATATATTCCCGACGCCGCCCCGGGTTTCGCGCCCGGTGCGGTCAGGGGTGAAGAGCCCCGGCTCCTAGCCCTGAAGTAAGCCACAAGGGAGGAAACAAATAGTGCGAGCCCTGCGCACATCGCGCGCCGCCCGATGGGCGTCGCTCCTCGCCGTCCTGGCCCTGGTAGCCGCCGCTTGCGGTGGCGACACGGCCACGACCACGACGGCCGCGGAGGTGACGACAACGGAAGGCGAAGCAGAACCCACCACAACGGCTGCTCCCCCGAGCACCGTGGTTGGTGATTGTGAGGATGCGTTCTGTGTGAAGTACAACATTCACCCGGACGCGGCCTGGGCCGATGGGACCCCGGTGACGGCGGACGACTTCGTCTTCACCTACGAGACCATCATCAACCCGGTCCTCGACATCACCAGCCGTGAGGGTTACAACCAGATCACGGGTTACAACGTGATCGACGACAAGACGATCGTCTTCTCGTTCAGTGCGGTGTACGCCCCATGGCAGACGCTGTTCTCCGCCGTCTATCCCAAGCACGTGCTCGAGAATCAGCCGTTCAACGCCATCTGGGACGACACCATCACCATGGGCTCCGGCCCCTTCATCTTCAGCGAGTGGGTTCCTGACGAGCGCATCGTCCTGACCCGCAACCCTGACTATTGGGGACCGGCCACCGGTGACGTCCAGACCATCAACATCGTGTTCCTCGAGGACTCGCAGACGCAGGTCCAGGCCCTTCGCGGCCAGGAGATCGACATGTTCTACCCGCAGCCCCAGGTCTCGCTGGTGGAAGAGGTCGACACCATCGACGGAGTCGAGTGGGAAGCCGGATTGGGCCCGATCTGGGAACACTTCGACTTCAACTTCGACGATGCCCGTCTCCAGAACCTGTATGTCCGTCAGGCCATCGCACAGGGGATCAACCGTGACGCGATCGTGGAAGCGGTCGTGCGTCCGATTGCCGCCGATGCAGAGCCTTTGGGCAACTCGGTCTGGCTGAACACGAGCGCCAACTACGAGGACCACTTCAACGAGCGGTTCCCGTACGACCCGGCAGCTGCCGAGGCCCTACTGGTCGACAACGGCTGCACCAAGGGTGGCGACGGCATCTACGAGTGCGGTGGCGAGCGTCTCTCGTTCGCATGGGCCACGACCGCCGGCAACGAAGGTCGTGAGCTGCAGTTCGAGTTGGCCCAGGCCGACCTGGCTGCCATCGGCATCGAGGTGACCGCCAAGTTCGGTCCTGCTTCCGAGGTCTTCGCCGATTCGTTCATCAACGGCGGCGCCGACCAGTGGCAGGTGTTCAACTTCGCATGGGTCGGTTCGCCGGACCCGCAAGGTGGAAACACCCTGTACTACTGCGAGGGTGACAACTCGAACGGGTTTGGCGGCAACAACAACCTCCGTTACTGCAACGAGGAAGTGGATGCGCTGATCAAGTCGACCGACTCGATCGTCGATCCCGCCGAGCGCGCTGCTGTCTACAACCAGGCCGACGACCTCTGGTTGGCCGATGTCCCGATGATCCCGATGTACCAGAAGCCCACGTTCTTCGCGTGGAACTCTGCGATCACCGGCCCTCAGGACAACGCCACCCAGATCGGACCGCTCTGGAACGTCCAGGACTGGACCGGCAAGGAGACCGTGATCTTCGGTGCCGACCAGCAGCCCGAGTCGATGAACATCCTGGAGCCGGACGGCAACCTGTTTGCCGCAGGCTTCATCGCCACAGCTGTGATCCAGGGCGCCTACACGGTGACCCCGGACTTCCAGTACGTGCCGCAGCTCATCGAGAGCGCGGAGCCGATCGTCCCCGGAGAGGGTTGATCCGGCTGCGTTAGCCGACGAAGAGGGCCCGCCTCCGGGCGGGCTCTCTTCACAATCCCGACATCTCTCCCCGGGACGGCGAATGGTCCCGGGTGTAGAGTGTCCTTGCTAGCCAGGACGGAGGCACAGCATGGCAACCTTCATTGCCCGTAGGCTGCTCTACAGCATCCCGGTCTTGATCGCTGCTTCCCTCTTGGTCTTCTTCGGGATGTCGCTGGTCACCGACCCGCTCTCCCAACTCCGGCTGATCCCCAACCTCAGCCAGGAGACACTGCAGAACATCATCGACCGCAAGCATCTGGACGACCCGATCATCGTCCAGTACGCCTTCTGGGTGAAGGACATGTTCTTCAACCAGTTCGGCACCACCGCGGTCGGGGATCAGCCGATCTGGCCCGATCTGCAGCGTGCGATCGGGAACACCCTGCAATTGGTGCTCGTGTCCGAATTGATCGCGATCACGTTTGCAATCGTCCTCGGTGTGATGTCGGCGAAGAAGCAGTACAGCTTCTTCGACTACACGACCACCACCATCAGCTTCTTCGGCTTCTCGGTGCCGATCTTCTGGTTCGCCCTGGTGCTCCAGGCCCTGGCCACCACCTTCTTCCTCAGGACGGGGATACGTCTGGTGTACACGTTCGGCCAGTCCAGCCTGGACGCGGCCAATCCGATCATCGACCGCATCCAGCACATGATCCTCCCCATCATCACGCTCGCCTACGTCAACATCGCCACCTACAGCCGCTACCAGCGGGCGTCGATGCTCGAGGTGCTCCACTCGGACTACATCCGGACCGCCCGCGCCAAGGGTCTCAGCGAGCGGACGGTGACGATGAGACATGCCCTGCGCAACGCGCTGATCCCCGTGGTCACCATCGCCGCGCTCAACTTCGGGGCCGTCCTCGGTGGGGCGGTGATCACCGAGACCATCTT
>LLBZ010145588.1_pt1 | contig 13424 bp, 16 predicted proteins | sample 1489421 | NCBI WGS metagenome assembly LLBZ01 (sample SAMN04092657, study PRJNA295927) | soil metagenome | biome: Soil prokaryotic community; feature: Bulk soil; isolation source: soil from tomato rhizosphere | host: tomato cultivar Moneymaker | place: South Korea | collected 2011-11-01 | reverse complement strand
CATGATTTCAGTAACTTTATGTTCTCTTCCCGACCATGGTTTTAAGTTAATAAGACATGTTCCAGCATTAGAACCACGACCTTCAGTCATAATTTCATAACCTGCTAGAGAAGATACTGATTCAACTCCATCAATCTCTTCACAAACTTTTTGCAGTCGTTGTGAAACTTGATTAGTAGTTTCTAGTGTTGAGCCTGGAGGTGTTTGGATAATCGCATAAATAGTTCCTTGATCTTCACTAGGAATAAATCCAGATGGAAGAATTTTATTTACAAAGAATGTTCCCACACAAAAAGCAAGTAATATGAAAAAAGTCAACCATCTTCTGCTTACAATAGACTTTAGTAAGGTTACATATTTACCAGTAAGCTTATCAAATACTCGGTTAAAACTATCTAAAGAGGTAGTAAGTATATTTTTTTTCTTTTCTTTCCCATGATTATTTTTTAATAACATAGCACATAAAACTGGTGTAAGTGTTAATGCAATAATTGCAGAAATAATAATGGAACTAGCCATAGTAATAGAAAACTGACGATAAAAAGTTCCTACTGGACCTGACATAAAAGAAATAGGCACAAATACCGACACCATAACTGCTGTAATAGCTATAATAGCACCGCTAATTTCACCTAATACTTTTTTTACTGCTTGATAAGGTGTAATATGTGGAAATTCTTCAAACTTAGCATGCACAGCTTCGACGACAACAATAGCGTCATCCACAACAATACCAATAGCTAATACAAGTGCAAATAGAGTTACAAGATTAATAGTAATTCCAAAAAACTGAATTACAAAGAAAGCACCAATTAATGAAACAGGAACCGCTAATATTGGTATTAACGTTGAACGCCAGTCGCCTAGGAAAATAAATACAACTAAAGCTACTAATATAAATGCATCTCTCAATGTATCAATTACCTGTTCTATTGAAGCATCCAGAAATTTAGAAACGTCATAACTAATTTTATAATCTAATCCAGGAGGAAAAGTTTCTTTCATTTCCTCTAATTTCTCTTTTACTTTTTCAATTACATCGTTAGCATTACTTCCATAATTTTGCTTTAATACAATAGAAGCAGAAGGATGACCGTCTAAGTTAGAATAAATATCAAAAAATTCACTACCTAGTTCTGCTCTACCAATATCTTTTAGACGTATACTCTCACCATTAGCATTGGCACGAATAATAACATTTTCATATTGTTCTGGTTCACTAAACCTCCCTTTATAAGTCAAAACATATTCTAACGATTGTGCTTCAATTCCTGAACTTTGTCCTATGCGTCCTGGACGACCTACAATACTTTGTTCGGCTAAAGCATCCATAACCTCATTAGTAGAAACATTATAAGCTCTCATACGATCAGGATTTAACCAAATACGCATAGCATAGGTTCTACTTCCTAATATTTGTGACCTTGCAACTCCTTTAATCCTATTAATTTCAGGAAGCATTTTAACGTTTGCATAATTGTACAGGAATTTTTCATCCATATTTTTACCTTTCGCATATAAATTGACATACATCAACATACTAGGTTGAATTGGTGTAATTACAACTCCCTCTCGCTGCACAAGTTCAGGCAAAAGAGGCATTACTTGATCTACTCTAGTTTTTACCCTTACTACCGCTTGATTTGGATCTGTACCTGGTTCAAAAATAATTCTAAGAGTTGCTTCACCAGCACTAGTGGCATCTGTTGCCATGTATCGCATTCCTTCTACTCCATTAATAGCATTTTCTAAAGTAATAAGAGTAGATTTAACCAAAACATCTGCACTTGAACCAGGATAGGCAATAAATATGTTTACGGTTGTAGGAGCAATATCAGGAAACTGTGACGTTGGCAATTTCAAAATTGAAAGTGAACCCATAAAAACAATAATAATCGAGATTACTATTGCAAAAACGGGTCTATGTATAAATTTACTAAACATGTTTTCTCTTTTTAATTTATTCGATTATTCTGCATAAAGTTCTAAATGCGACAAAACTGTTTCTGGCTTTTCTAACTTATACTCAATTTTTTCATTTTCCTTCACAAGACGTAATCCTTCCAGAAGGATTTTATCATTCTCATTCAAACCTTCTTTCACTATAAAAAGATGAGGTAATTCTGCTGCAAGAGTAATTTCTCTTGATTTTACTTCGTTATTCTTGTCAATTACATAAACATATTTTTTATCAAGAACTTCAAAAGTGGCTTTTTGAGGAATTAGCATCGCATCTTTAAAAGGAATAGTTACATGGATACTTCCTGTTTCTCCGTGTCTTAAAAGACCTTTTGGGTTGGGAAAAGTTGCTCTAAATTGGATATTTCCTGTTTCGTTATTAAAATCAGCTTCAATTGTTTCTACTATTCCAGGATAATCGAAATATTTATTATTAGCCATTAAAAGATTAACTTTAGGTTTAGCATTTTCAACTTGCTCAGCTCTAAAATCTAAATACTCTGCTTCAGGGACATTATAATACACCCACATTTTACTGTTATCAGAAAGATTAGTAAGTAAATCACCTTCTTCAATTAAACTACCTAATCGAACATGAAATCTATCCACAATTCCATCAAATGGAGCTCTAATTTGTGTAAATTGTAAATGAACTTGAGACAGTGCTAATTCTGCCTTAGCTTTATCTAATTTGGCTTTAGCCATAGCTAATTCATTAGGTGCTACAACATTACTGTCTGCAAGGCGTTTTGTGTTTTGGTATTCAATTTCCGCAAAACTAGCCTCAGCTTTTGCTTTTTCCATTTCTGCTTCATATAATTTTGGCATGATTTGAAACAATATCTGTCCTTCCTTAACAAATTGTCCTTCATCAATAAAAATTTTCTGCAAATACCCTCTTTCTTGAGCTCTTAATTCAATATGACGGCTTGATTGAATTTGAGATACATAATCTTTTGTAATTAAAGTGTCTTTTTTTATAGGGTTAGTCACTAAAAATTTGATTTCTTCTTCTTTTTTTTCGATTTCTTTTTTGCAACTTGTATTTACTAACAAGACGCAGCTACTCATGAATATGAGAACTTTCTTCATAATAATATATTTTAATAAATTGAATTGATTATTGGTATTTAAGAAATAAGTTGAAAAGAAATAATAGCAGATTACTTCTTAAATTCCGTTATCTTTTGGAAAATAATACACTTGATAAATTGATAAAACCAAGAAAAGACTATTATACTAGCCTAGAAGAAAAAATCATATTCTGAAGACGCTGAATATGATAAATAGTTTATTAGAGGTGAAATTTGAAAGAGAGTCTAAAAAAGATGTTTCTTTTTTAATACAAAATTTTAAATCACTATGTTGTATTTGGTATAGAGATTTACTAAAGTAATTTCTACCGTCTATACTTTTTTTTGAACTTGTTATTTCATCTTCTTCAATTTCAATATCAACTCCAAGAATTTTATGAGAATCGATTTCAAATGAAGAATGGAAATAATCAAAAATGAAAGAGAAATCATTTTGTTCTTTCACAAAATTAGATTCTCCATCCTTTCTTATTTTTTGTTCTAATGAAGAAATAGTACAATCCTTATTCGTATCACCGAATAATTGTCCATAACCTATTAGGAGTATAATAGATATTAATAAAAAATATTTTATTCTATTTTTGATCATTCAGTTGGCAAAATTAAATCATTTTTTTATTACAGCAAATAATAATAGGTTTAATAAACTGTTAATAATTCAAAAAACTATATATTAGACAATGACTCTATGAAAGTAAAAGCTCTTATTTCTGCATAAGAATGTGGAACATTTTTCATAGGAAAAGCGCAATGTCCTCCATATTTAGGAATTTCTAAGTAAACTGAAGTACTATTTTTTGCCAGTTCCTTTGGATAACAATCCTCTCCTAAAAAAGGATCATCTAAGGCATTAATAATTAAAACTGGTTTAGTAATATTAGTAATACTTCTTGCTGGTGATACTTTAAAATAGTAATCTTCCCTATCCTTAAATCCGTGTAAAGGAGCTGTAAAATAATCATCTAAATCATCAAAACCTTTAATGTCTTTAATTTTATCCCAATTAAGAAGTTCTGGAAATTGTTCTGCTTTATATTTTAATTTTGGAATTAAATCATTAGTGAAATTTTTCATGTATACTTTATTGAAACCTTTCTTTAATGATTCTACACTCGATTTTACTTCAATGGGAACAGAAATAGCTATTGCTGCTTTAACACGCTCATTAATATTGTTAGTTCTACCTAAATAATTTAAAGTTTGAGCTCCACCCATTGAATAACCGATTAAATAGACTTCATCAACTTTTGTTAATGCAAATTGTATTACTGCATCTAAATCTTCAATCGCAGCATGGTGGTATAATTTTGGCAAACGATTCATTTCACCGCTACAACTTCTATTATTCCATGCAAAAACTGAAAAATTACGCTGTAAGAAATAAGTAGCACAACTATTCATGTAGGTTCGTTGTGAATTTCCTTCTAAACCATGACATAAAATAATGGCTTTATTAGTGTTTTTTAAGTTGTAATCTATTGCTAAAAAGTCACCGTCTTGTAATTCTAAGATTTCACGTTTATAATCTGGTGTTGGAAATTTCTTAAACATGCCTGCATATATTGTTGAAATATGCTTGTGTTTATGAAGAAACGAAACAGATTGATTATAAGAAGAGTAATTTATAAGTGGCATAATTAAAATAAATCTATTTTATAATGTCGGATTATAAAAACTATCGACAAAATATTAAACAGTAAACCAATCCAATAATATTTATTCCAATTATCTCTATTATTTATAATTTCAGCTAAATTAACAATCGGTAATAAAAGAGCAAAACACCAAATTATCAACCACACTGGTTCTATTGGAACATCAAATAGAATAATAGTACCAAATGATTTTAAAATAGCTATTAAAACTGCTAGAAAATGTAAAACACTTACTACTAGTATTATTTTATTTTTTGTACTCATTATAATAGATAAATACCATCTTCTTTTATTTCAATTAATTTTTGTCGGTATAAATTTCCAACGGCTTTTTTAAAGACTTTTTTACTCATTTTTAAAACCGTTCGAATATCTTCTGGATGCGAATTATCATTTAAACCTAGAAAACCTCTATTCGATTTTAATACGTCTAAAATGATTTGAGAAGAAGGCTCAATAGCTTCCACTCCAAGTTTACGTAAGGAAACATCAATCTTACCGTCTGGTCTTATATTTTTGATGTAACCTTTCATTCTTATACCTGGTTTTACTTCTTCAAAAACTTCATTTTTATAAGCTAAACCTCTGTGTTTTTCATTAATGATTACATTAATTCCAGCTTCAGTAATATGAGAAACAATTAAATCTACTTCTTCTCCATTTTCAACAGAAATTTCTTCGTTATCTAAGAATTGTTGGGTTTTACTTGAAGCTACTAATCGATTGGTTTTCTCATCCATAAAACAATATACTAAATAACGTTTTCCTTCTTCCATAGGACGAGCTTGTTCTTTAAAAGGAACAAATAGGTCTTTTTCTAAACCCCAATTCATAAAAGCACCAAACTTATTTATGTAATTCACTTTTAAATGAGCAAATTCATTAAGCTTGATATATGGTTTAAGCGTTGTTGCTACTGGTCTTTCTTCGTGATCTAAATAAATAAAAACTGTTAAATCATCTCCTATATGGAATTCTTTTGGTACATATTTATTAGGTAATAAAACGTCATCATCTTGTGTTTCTTCACTTCCTAAAAAAAGACCAACTTTAGTATCTCTTAGTATTTTTAGTGTATTATATTGTCCTATGTGTAACATAATTATCTTTAATTGGATACAAAGGTAATCTAAAACGATTAAATTCCTATTTCAATTTGAAAACGAGCGTACCAATTATTTTTAGTTTCACCAACTTGATATTTCAATTCATTATAAGTCATTTCTGCTTGCAATTTAAAAGTATGTTCCCATAAATAGCGTGTTAATCCTAAACTATATTGTTTAGAATCTGGAGTGTATGCTTTAATTTCTTTATCAACATTTTGAGTTGAAAATCGTCCTATAATTTCATAATTACTAGGGAAAACATAACTTAATTGGTAATCCATTCCATCTCCTGCGAAAACATAATTAAAATTAGTAATATCATCTGGGTCATAAGTTACTAAATCTTTTGCATCACGTTTCATGTAAGCACTCATTAAACTCCAACCATTATATTTTAAAAGCGCATCAAAAAAAAGAGAACGCAAAGTCCTAGGAGCAAAAAGCTCATTTCCAAGCTGCCCTTGTGTTCTAACAGCTCTATTATTTTGTTGAAATGCACCTGATAACATTAATTTTGGTTTTTCTTCTCTAAGGATATCACCTTCAAAATAGATACCATCTCTTTTAAAAGAACCAAAAGGAAAAAGCTCAACTTTTCCTGTTAGAGCTACTCCATCGTCTGAAGTTTTAGTCCAATTTCTACCTTCGCCAGTTGAAATAGCTGTTTTAAAATTATAGGAAAATTTATCTTTATATTCATGTAAATAATAAGCTTGAAAACCAAAATCTCTATCTATAGTGAATCTTGCATTGTTAATTGTTCTATCGGTAAGTTGGAGAGCACCAGAAGAATTTACACGTTGTCTATTTCCAGGCAATTTAGTTTGACCAAAGATTAAATTCCAGTTTTTATTTGGTCTATAAAAAAATGCAGCGTCTCTAATAATATTTATATTTTCACCATCTTCTATAACTCCTACATCTCCAGGAGCGAATGATAACTGAATGGCATACAAAAATTTAGGACTTCCTACATAACCATCAAAACGTAAACGTAATCTTCTTATCTGAGCTTCATATCTATTATCTTCGTTTTCTTCATCAATATAAGAAACTCTATTTTGCATTCTAAAACGAATATTAAATTGAAATAAACTATCGGGTGTAGTTACTCCTAAACCTTTTCCGTAACTATAATATGGTAATGCAGCAAGTTTTAAATCATTATTCTTAGTAGTATCTTTTTTAATTTGAGAAAAAGAGCATAAATAGAAAAAGAATAAAATGATTGTAATTAATTTTTTCATCTAAAGTAAAGTTGTTGTGTTCTTATTTTGCCGCAAATTTAAAATATTTTAAAGAATATCTTACGCTTTATTTACCTTTGCAAAAAATTATAGCATGTCAAACATATATATAGGATATTATTTCACTATTGAGCCAAAAGAATTAGGGTCAGAAATATTATTAGCAGAATTAGGAGAAACAGCTTTTGAAAGCTTTGTAGAAACAGAAACTGGTCTTTCTGCTTATGTTCAAAAAGAACTTTGGAACGAAAATATTTTAGATGATATTTATATTCTTGAAAATAATGAATTTACAATTTCATATACTTTTGAGGAAATAGATCAAGTAAATTGGAATGAAGAATGGGAAAAAAATTTTGAAGCTATAGAGGTAGACGGAAAATGTCACGTAAGAGCACCTTTTCATGAAAAAACAAATGCTGAATATGATATTGTTATAGAGCCAAAAATGAGTTTCGGAACTGGACATCATGAAACAACACATATGATGATTCAACATCTTTTGGAAACTGATGTTACAAATAAAAAAACTTTAGACATGGGCTGCGGAACTGCAATTCTCGCTATTTTAGCAGAAATGAAAGGTGCACAACCAATTGATGCTATTGATATTGACAATTGGTGCTATTTAAATTCGATTGAAAATGCTGAAAGAAATAATTGCCAGCATATTTCAGTTTATGAAGGTGATGCCTCTCTTTTAGTGGATAAAAAATATGATATTATCATTGCGAATATTAATCGTAACATTCTGTTAAATGATATGCAACAATATGTAGATTGTTTGAATACCAATGGAACTCTTTTTTTAAGTGGTTTTTATACGGAAGATATTCCAGTAATTGATGCCTCATGTACAGAAAAAGGATTAACATATAATAAGAAATTTGAAAAGAATAACTGGGTTGCTTTAAAATATACTAAGTAAGTAGTTAGTTGTTAATTAATAATCTTGACATATAATTCTACAAATAATTATTTTTTTAATAAATTTGCATTACTTAAATTTTAAGACTCTTAACCTTTTAAAATAAAGAAAATGAGCACGATAGAAAAAATACAAGAGGAAGTTTTAGTTGAAGAATTAGTTGGTTTAAATAATGAAATTGTTTTATACAATGATGATGTAAATACATTTGATCATGTTATTGATACACTAATTCGCGTTTGCGACCATGAAGCTTTACAAGCAGAACAATGTGCTTTATTAGTTCATTACAAAGGACAATGTGCTGTTAAAACTGGAAGTTATGATGAACTCAAACCACAATGTTCAGCTTTACTTGACGCTGGTTTAAGTGCAGAAATTCAATAAAATAAAAAATCCCAATAAAAATTTTATCGGGATTTTTTTATAACTAAAATTTGACAAGTATTCCTTATAGTTTTTTATAAATATAAATTACTTCTTTGCCTTCAACTTCTGCCTTTATTTTTAAAGTAGTCGCATCTAACAAAAGTATTTCAGCTTTTTCTTTACCAGCATAAGGAAACTCAATGATTAAATTATTCTCTTCTTTTTTCCAGATTCCACTATCAATAGATACTTCACAGTTATCTGTTCCATAATAAAAGACATCGTTTACTTTTCCATCTTCAAAAAATTCTACATAATCTTTCCCACATCTTTCTTCATGCTCATAAGAAAATAAAAGTTCGGCTTCACTAACTTTCTTTCCCTCTTGATAATACTTCCATTTACCTATAACTGTTACTTCTGTAGTGTCAACTTTCTTAAATGATGACATAGTTAAGCTCAATGCTATAACCGAAATGAACATAATCGTTATTTTTTTCATAATCAATAGTTTATTTGTTAAGTTTATATCAAAAAAACAATAAAAAAATTAATTTTGAAAATAATTCATAAGATAACGTTGTAGAATAATGAAATTATTAATTTTAAAACAAAATAATTATTAATTTGAATTTAATTTTAATAAAAAATCAAGAATTTGATAATATAAAAAATGAAATTAATGAGGAATTTTATCTTTTAAAATTCCGTACAGAAAGTTTCCTATTAATGCACCTAATAAAACAACGCCTATAGAAGCTACACCAGCACCTAGAAGTACAAAAATAGGCCCAGGACAACAACCAACTATTCCCCAACCTAATCCAAACATTGTTCCTCCAACAATATAACGAAACCTTGCTTTTTCTTTGTCTAGAATTTCAATTGGTAATCCTTTATAATCTTTTATTTCCCTTTCCTTAAAGAATCTAATTCCTACTACACCTGTTACTATTGCTGTAAAAATAATACCATACATGTGAAAAGATTGAAATTGAAACATTTCATAAATGCGATACCAAGAAATAGCTTCTGACTTAGTTAGAACAATTCCAAAAATAAAACCTACTAATACAAATCGTAATAATTTCATCTTAAAAAAATAAAGGAATTAAAAAATAAGAAGCTATCAAACCACCAATAAAAAAACCTATAACAGCAATTAAAGATGGTAATTGTAAATTACTTAAACCAGTTATAGCATGACCAGAAGTACAACCACCAGCATAAGGAGTTCCAAAACCTATTAAAAAACCTCCTAATAATAAAATCATAAACCCTTTTACTGAAAACATAGTATCTATACTAAAAATAGCATCTGGAACAATTTTTCCATTTGGAATGTCTATATTCAATTGTTGTAATTGTTGTAATGTTTTAGGATTTAATTCCACAATGTGAGCACCATTTAAAAAATGAGTGGCAAAATAACCTCCTAAAATAGCTCCAAAAACTACAGCCAAATTCCATTTTTGTTCTCTCCAATCAAAATTAAAATAATTGGATTTCCGTTTGGCACCCAAAATAGTACATAATGTTCTTAAATTAGAAGACATCCCAAAGGTTTTCCCAAAATAAATTAACATTAACATAGTAATCCCTATCAAAAAACCTGATATAGACCAATGCCAAGTACCATAAAGTAACTCCATAAAACTAATTTTTGGCAAAGATAAAAAATCACATCATTTAATTCCAATTATAATAATTTATATTAATTTTGAATTCTAATAAATCAAACATGATACAATCTTTCAAAATTGAAATCAAATGGGCAATATTATATTCTATTGCTTACACCATATGGATGTACTTTGAAAGTAAAATGGGTTGGCACGATGCCAAAATAGGTCTTCAACCTTTGTATAATCTTTTATTTTTACCTATTAGTATTTTACTTATTGGACTTGCCATATTTGACAAAAAAAGAAATCATTATAAAAATGAAATGGATTGGAAAAAAGGTTTTGTTTCTGGAATTATATTATCCGTTTTAATAACCGTTTTAAATCCTGTAGTTTTATACATCACTTATAACTACATTTCTCCAGATTTTTTTGAAAATGCAATTAATGCATATGTATCTGAAGGCTTTCCATTAGAAAAAGCAAAGGCACAATATAATTTAAATACAGCTATTTCTAATAGTGTTTTTGATAAATTATCTTTTGGAGTAGTTATTTCAGCAGCGGTAAGCTATTTCATTAGAACCAAAAATAATTAAACTATGAGACTACTAATTCTAGGTATATTTTCTTTACTTTTCTTAGCTTGTACTAGTACAAAATCAACAATAAAAAACATTGATCCTAATGCAAAAAGACCTAAAATAGTTAATAATGCATTTGAAATAACTGAATATGCAAATGATTCAAATTATGGTTATGATGCCGATTATCCCATTAATTTGGGACCTTTATTAGACAAGCAAGAAGAAGCAAATATTAAATTGTTTTTTAACGCACTAGAGGGAGAAAATAGTGAAACAATCACATATACAAAAACGGAAACTTGTTGTCCTTTTCCTTCAAATACAAATAATATAGGTGCAGGAACTTTATCTAAATATGAAGTGAATTTTAAAGGAATTCCTAAAAAAATAGCTCTTTATTTTAATATTTATGAAAAAGGACAAATTTTATGTCCAAAAGGTTTAAAAATAAAAAAAATAACACTACAGAATTAATAAAATTAGAATCTTAAAACTATCTTAACTAAGCATTTAAACTGTAATTTAAAAGTTTTTTATTTCTATCTTTGTGGACGAAAAAATACAATATAATGAATTTAGAAAATATTCCCCAAATCAAACATACAAAAAGCGGTAATTTCTTTTTATTAGCTGGTCCTTGTGCTATAGAAGGAGAAGAAATGGCTATGCGAATTGCAGAAAAAATTGTAACAATTACAGATAAATTAGAAATCCCTTATGTATTTAAAGGGTCATTCAAAAAAGCAAATCGTTCTAGAATTGACAGTTTTACTGGAATTGGTGATGAAAAAGCACTTAAAATCCTAGCAAAAATTTCAAAAGAATTTGGAGTTCCAACAGTAACCGATATTCATACCAATGAAGACGCTACCATGGCTGCTGAATATGTTGATGTATTACAAATTCCTGCTTTCTTAGTTCGTCAGACGGATTTAGTTATTGCTGCAGCAGAAACAGGAAAAACAGTGAACTTAAAAAAAGGACAATTTATGAGTCCTGAAAGTATGAAACATGCTGTTCAAAAAGTATTAGATTGCAAAAATGAAAATGTAATGGTGACCGATAGAGGTACAATGTTTGGCTATCAAGATATGATTGTTGACTTTAGAGGAATCCCTACAATGAAACAATATGCGACAACAGTATTAGATGTAACACATTCTTTACAACAACCAAATCAAACAGTTGGAGTAACAGGTGGTCGACCAGATATGATAGAAACTATCGCAAAAGCAGGAATTGCTGTAGGTGTTGATGGTATTTTTATTGAAACTCATTTTGATCCAGCAAATGCTAAAAGTGATGGAGCAAATATGTTACATTTAGATTACTTTGAAAGCTTAATGACAAAGCTTGTTGCTATTAGAAAAACTATTAACCAATTTTAATTCTTACTATTTTTATTGCTTTAGATTGAGTGTAAAACTTAATGATAAAGTANTTTATTGCTATTAGAAAGACTATTAACCAATTTTAATTCTCAATTTTTTTATTACTAATGAAAAAACAATCATTTTTAATGGTTGTACTAACTTTTTGTGTTTTTTCACAGTACGCCCTTTCCCAAGAAACAGTTGAAACGCCTGAAAAATACACCGCTCACAACAAAGGAAAATTTTATATTTTTTGGGGTGGAAATAGAGAAACATACTCAAAATCTGATATTAATTTTAAAGGAGCCGATTACAATTTTACCATTTATGATGTAGAAGCACATGATAAGCCAAAAGGTTGGAATCTTGATTATGTTAATCCAGCTAGAATGACAATTCCTCAAACAAATTTTAGAATTGGTTATTTCATCAATGATCATTACAATATTTCAATTGGTCTTGATCACATGAAATATGTAATGAATAATAATAAAAGAGTAAATTATTCTGGTTATTATCCAAATGCAGGTAGTTATGATGAAAACCCAACAAATGATCAATTAACTTTAACAGAAGATTTTTTGTTATTTGAACACACTGATGGATTAAATTATATTAGCACTGAGGTTTCTAGAGTTGATGATATTTCAAAATACATTGGATTGCCTAATACCGATAAATTTCAAATTAATATAACTGAAGGTCTTGGTGGTGGTTTTTTATATCCAAAAACAAACGCTACTTTATTAGAGAAAGAAAGACATGATGATTTCCATATTTCTGGATATGGATTATCTGCAAAAGCTGGTCTAAATATCACCTTTTTTAAATACTTTTTTATCCAAGCAGAATTGAAAGGTGGCTACATAAATATGAATGATATTAGAACTACAAAAGATCCTATTGATAAAGCATCACAAGATTTTTGGTTTTTCCAAAGAACTATTGCTCTTGGAGGAATTTTTAGAATCTAAATTTAAAATAACAAAATAACAGCCAAAGCACTCCTTTATAAAGAGTGCTTTTTTTTATTTATACAATTCTTTTACTTCTCTTATAGCTTCTCTCAAAATAAAGTCTGGAATGGTATCCATTTCATAATAGCGCAATAGCTTTACTACTGTTCTGTTTTCTACTATAAAATAATGCATATTCTGTTTCATTTTGCTTCCATAGAAAAAACCAACATCAACATATTTCTTTTTAGCATTTACATTAAAATAAATAACAGGCTTTCCACTAAAATAGAAGAATGGAAGCTTCCATTTGTACAATAAATCAACATTAGGAAATTCCTGTTCCACTACTCCAGTTAAATAAAATAATATCTCTTGATATTCAGGTAATTGCCTAACTATATATTCTTCAGCTGGTTTCATTAATCAATTCCATATTTATCCACCAAATACACTAAAGATGCCATGGTTGCTGCACCTAATTCTAATTCCCTTTTATTAACCGAGTCAAAAGTATCATTA
>LLBZ010004205.1_pt7 | contig 13428 bp, 15 predicted proteins | sample 1489421 | NCBI WGS metagenome assembly LLBZ01 (sample SAMN04092657, study PRJNA295927) | soil metagenome | biome: Soil prokaryotic community; feature: Bulk soil; isolation source: soil from tomato rhizosphere | host: tomato cultivar Moneymaker | place: South Korea | collected 2011-11-01 | reverse complement strand
GGCCTGTCACAGGTTGTAGAAGGCGCACTCCGCAAGCTCTTCACGGCCCGGCCTCGCTCGAAGGAATACGGCTAGTTGCGTGCATCCCGGCGTGGCCTTGCCCACATTTGCCCTGGCATTCGTCTTGCTGTCTAGCCCGCCCGAGGCGGGAGGTCCAATTCATGCGCGCATTGCGCCGACTGACGAAGGGCCCGGGACAGCAAGGCTTCACGCTCGCCGAGATCCTCGTGGCCTGCGCGATCATCTCCGTGGGACTGGTCGCCGTCGCAACCGGGTTCGGATACGGAGTGGACGGCGTGGAAGCCGGGCGGCAGCAGAGCACCGCCCTGTTCCTGGCCGAGCAGCGGATCGAGCAGGCCAAGGAGCTGGCGGCGCGGACCCCCAACCTGGCGGACCTGAACTCCACAAACCTGCCCGCCTCCGAGGGCTATGGCACCATCGCCGGAGCCCCTCCGCGCTACCGCCGCACCACGACGATCACGAACAACCCGGGCGGCGCCACCGGGGCCCGCGTGGACGTGAGCGTGTTCTATCGTCCGGTCACCGGACGCGGCGTGCTGACCACCGAGCGGGTGGTCACCCTCTCGATCTTCCTGGCCAGCCGATGAGGCGGAGCGAAATCATGCGCAACGAGGGCGGCTATACCCTGGCGGAGATGATGGTCGTCTGCGCCATCGTCGGACTCGTGATGGCGAGCCTTCTCGGGCTTGTGATGACGGGGCAGAAGGCGTACTGGTACGGGACCACCCAGGTCGACGCCCAGCAGACGGCCCGGGTCGCGGTCGAGCGAATGGTGAAGGAGATCCGCGAGGCCGGCTACCATCCCCAGACGCCCACCCCGATCACGACCGGCGCCTGCGCAACCATGATCTGCTACGCCTACAACTTCGACGCGATCGGCAGCAGTCCCTCCGCGACTTCCCTCACGCTGCAGTACGACTGGAACGGTGACGGAGTGGCTGCCGCCTCCGGCAAGGTCAACGACCCGATCCTGTGCGCGACCGGTACCGCGTGCCGGGGTGAGCGAGTCACCTATTCATTCTCAGGTGGCGCCCTGACCCGGCAGGAAGTCGGGGTCGATGCCTCCGCGCTCACCATCGCCTCTGGCATCACGTCGCTGACCTTCACCTACATGGCGGAGGACGGCACCGTGACGTCCAACCCCGCGGACATTCGCATCGTGGGTCTGAGCGTCACCGCCCAGACCGATACCAAGGGGGCGTACGTCACGATGACCGACCGTATCCGGTTGCGGAATCGTTGAGTCAAGTCTACGAGCGGGAGGCCGGCATGAACCGAATCTTCACCTGGATCCGTGACGAGCGAGGTGTGGCCCTGCCACTCGCGATGATCCTGCTGATGGTCCTGACTCTGATGACGATCACGTTCATGTCCCTGGGGGCGGTGGAGCCCCAGATCTCGAAGAACCTGTCCGATGCGACCAGGGCCCGGCAGCTCGCCGAGTCGGGTATCGAGTGGGCCATGAGCACCCAGATCGGCAACCAGGACCTGAACAGCAGCACCTTGCTGGGCGGGACCATGACCAGCGGCGGCGCCTGCGGCACCGGGAACACCTGTCGGGTCCTGACGACCGCGGGAACGCTGCCCGGCCTCACCTCCTCCGCGGGAACCTTCGCGGTGACCCTCCGCAACGACCTCAACACTAACGCGGGCGATCAGCAGCTCATCGGGACCGCTCTCACCCGCGACAGCAGCGCCACGGTCGACTCGAACGGGGTTGTGATCCTCACCTCGACCGGGACCTACAACGGCGCGGTCCGTAGCATCACGGCCGTCGTGCAGCGCGGGAACCTGAATATCAATGCCGCGGTCAGCCTGCCCGGCGTCCAGACCGACACCTACACGGACGCACCTCCCTGCAGCGGCTGCTACAGCATCGATGGCCGTGACTGGAAGCTGGCCGATACCAGCAGTCCGACCGGCAGCACGCCGGTCAAGCTCGGTATCGCGACGTACACCGGCACCGAGACCGCCACCGGGCTCAGCTACGAAGACAACGCGGAGGCTGGCTTCGACTCGTCGGCCAAGCGGGGCTACGTGCAGGGCAAGGACGTCAACGACGGTAGCGGCGATGCGTCGGGCACCGGCCGGCGCACCATCGCCGCGGATACCAACCTGAACCCGACCGTCATCCAGAACTTCGTGTCGAACCTGGCCGCCAACCCCCAGACCCAGGTGCTGAACAGCACCCAGGCCTGTCAGTATCCCAGCGGCAGCTCGAGCAAGCCCGAGGGCCTCCGGATGCAGTCCACCTCGACCGCGAACGTGGTCACGGTGAAGAACAACTGTAGCGGTGCCGACCAGATCAACCAGACCGTCAACCTCGGCACGGCCGCCTCGCCCACCTTGCTGTACATCAAGGGTGATTTCGATCCCAGCTCCAACTTCATCGGGCTCGCGGTGAGCGGCAGCCAGAACATCACCGGCTACGGCATCCTCGTCGTGGAGGAGGCGGACCTCTCGTTCTTCCAGACGAGCCAGTTCAAGTGGAACGGCATCGTGATCATCACCGGCCGGAACGTGGGCGTCGGCTTCCGCGCGAACAGCAACACCGAGATCCGCGGGGCCCTCATCGCCAACGAGACCTACGGGCAGGAGGCCGGCGGCTACTTCGAATTCCTGAACCAGTCCGATACCATGAAGATCCGCTACGGCAAGGAGGCGATCGATCTCGCCCTCCGTGGCCTCTACAACACCCGCATCTCCGGCTACCGAGAGAACTGACCGTGCGACGGGTCATCCTGCTGGCGGCGGCACTGGTTGTGGGAGCCGCCTGCCAGCAGGGGCCTGGCTCGTCTCCATCCGTTTCCCAGGACATTTCACCCTTCGAGAGATTGAAGGCGGAAGGCGACGCCCTCCTCGCCAAGGGGGACTACGCCAACGCCATCGAGAAGTATCGGCAGGCCATCGAGCTGGATCCAGACGCGATCGGCCCTCACTTCGGCCTCGGCACCGCGTACTCGTTCCTCGACCGGCGTCCCGAGGCGATCGCTCAGTTCCGGTGGGTGCTGGGCGGGGCCGACGCCTCCTCCATCGAGTATCAGGAGGCCCACCGGTGGCTCTCCCGCGTGGGCGCCTTGCCGTCGCCGGTAGTCGCGGAGACGGCCCCGCACGAGGAGCCGAAGCGCACCGTCGATCCCGGGCTGGTCGGCCGGCTCGTGGGCAAGACGGAGTGGCCGGGCATCACGCCGAGGCGCCGCCTGGTGAGTGGGGCGATGTACCTCACCGGCGACGAGCCGCTGACCCAGGACGTGAAGCGCCAGCGCGCGTTCCGGCTGGGCGATGCCTACGAGTTCCGTGATCTGCCGGGCGGTCGATATCGTGTCGTCGCGGTGATCGACGGCACCACCGTCTGGGACGAGAAGGTCAACGTGGAGACCGGCAAGGACACCAACCTGGTCCTGAGTCAGGCGACGAGTCCGGTGCCCGCGGAGAAGTTCACGCTTCCCGCCGAGAAGAAAGAGGGAGCCGCGGCGCCGACCGCGGCTGCACGCTAGCCGCGCGCCCCACCTAGCGCCGGAGCGCCAGCGCGCCTCCGCCGATCATCGCCACCGCCAGCGAGACCACCAGCAGGACCAGCACGTACTCGTAGCCGCTCGGGCTGCTGTGCGCCCAGAAGCCGTTCTTCAGGTGGACGAACCAGAGGGCGCCCAGCATGGCCGGCACATTGGCCAGCGCCGCCCAGCGCGTGAAGAGTCCGAGCACCAGGCAGAGCCCACCGAGGCCGTGGGCCAGGATGAGGTACACGGTGGCCAGCTCGGGGTAGGGCACGCCGTTCTTCGCCTGGTACGCCACCATTCCGGCGAACCCGAACACCGCCACCGCGAGATAGGCGTGCATGAGGTACACCACGCCCAGGATCAGCCGGAGCAGCGTTGCACCGTAGGCGGCCATCGCCTCTCCTCCCGCGACTAGGGCTTGCGGAACAAGATCTCGCCGAAGAACGACTCGGCACTCGAGCCGGTGTCGTTGGAGTCGATCGCCAGTGAAATGGCGCCCACGTCTTCGCCGGGGGCCTCGCCGTAGATCTTCTTGAAGTCGTCCAGCACGTTCCGGCTCTCGGTCATCCACTTGCCGAGATCAGCCGGGCCGGAGCGCACCACCACGTAGGTGACGAGCCCGGTCTTCTGGCTCTTGAAGGTGGCGCCGACCGGTGCGGTGGTGTCCCAGATGTACGAGATTATCCGGGACCGCACCGCGGTGGGGAAGCGCGGGAATGTCACGTAGATCTGCGCCGCCTCGTCATCGGTGGCCGATCTGCGAGCGTCGCCGCCTCGGGGCAGCGTCACCACCCGCCAGCTCCACTGGAGCACAGGCCAGGTCTTGACGTCGACCTTGACCTCCTTGGAGATCGTGGAGCTGTCTCCCGCGCTCTTCAGGTGGAAGACCTTGCGTCCGCCTTCGGTCACGATCCGGAAGTCGTACTTGGGGCTGCCCCAGTTCTGGCCCCGCCAGCCGTCCGGGATCCCGGTCTTGCCTTCCGGCTGGCTCGCCCAGTCCTCGACCGGCATCGCGGACGGATCGGCGGCACGCAGCAGCGCGGGCCCCCAGGTGAGCAGCAGGGCGATGAAGGTGGCGCTCGTCGCGACCGTGATGGCGGTCCGTAGCATGGCGGGGGTCAGTGTCTCACGCGGCCCGTGTGCTACGGTAAAAACCTGATGTCGGACGCGCGCGTCGACAAGTGGCTGTGGGCGGCTCGCTTCTTCAAGAGCCGGACGCTCGCGGCCACCGCGTGCGCCGGAGGGAAGGTGGACATCAACGGCGACGCGGTCAAGCCGTCCAAGATTGTCCGGCCGGGCGACCTCGTGCAGGTCACGCTGCCCCGCGGTCGACGCATCATCCGCATCGTCGCCCTCAGCGAGCGCCGGGGTAGCGGCATCGAGGCCCAGCAGCTCTACGAGGATCTGACACCGCCACCCCCGCCGAAGGAGTCCCGCCCGGCTCCGCCCGCCTATCGGCCCCCGGGCGCGGGGCGGCCGACCAAGCGCGAGCGCCGCCGCATCGATCGGCTGTCACGCTGGTAGCGCGGCGTCGGCACCCCGCCTTGCCTTCGCTCCGACGCTCTGTTACGGTCGGCTCCGTCATGGTGTCCGGGCGGCCCGCCAGGCGCGGGCCCCAGGGAAGGCGGTGCGAATCCGCCGCGACCCCGTCACTGTAATCGGGGACGAAACCCGCGATCGGCCACTGGTTCGGCCCGAGCCGGACCGGGAAGGGGCGGGGAGTAGGACGATCCGAGAGCCAGGAGACCTGCCCGACACTACCACCCCTCACCGGTCTTCGAGGGAGGACCCGGGTGACGGCCGTGCATCATTCGCATCTGGTCCTGGGGGGCGTCCGGAGCGGCAAGAGCCGGTACGCTCTGGATCAGGCCCGCCAGCTTCGCGGGAAGGTGGCGTTCCTCGCCACCGCGCGAGCGCTCGACGGCGACATGGCCGCCCGGATCGCGCGCCACCGCGCCGAGCGTCCCTCCACGTGGACGACGATCGAGGAGCCGCACGACCTCCCCGCGGCCTGCCGGCGCGCCGCCCGAGCCCACGACGCGATCCTCGCCGACTGCGCCACGGTCTGGGTCGCCAACCTCATGGAGCGGGGCGACCGGGACGCGGCAATACTGGCCGCAGCGGACGATCTGGCCGCGCTGCTGCGCGAGCGCCTGGTCACGATGATCATGGTCTCGAACGAGGTCGGGCAGGGCGTGCACCCGCCGACCGAGCTGGGCCGCCGCTTCCGGGATCTGCTCGGCATGGTCAACCAGCGGCTCGCCGCCGCCGCGGACCGCGTGACGCTCATGGTCGCCGGGTTTCCTCTGGTCCTGAAGGACGCCGCGCTGCCCGCAGCCCCCCATGTCCGCTCTCACGAAGCTCCGTAGTCGCATCGGCCCGCCGGACGCGGGCGCCGAGGTGGAAGCCCGACGCCGGCTCGATCAGCTCACCAAGCCGCCGGGCAGCCTCGGGCGGCTCGAGGAGCTGGCGGTGCGGCTCGCCGGGATCACCGGCGCGTGTCCGCCGCCGCTGCGGGATCCGGTGATCTTCACGTTGGCCGGAGACCACGGCGTGGTGGCGCAGGGCGTGAGCGCCTACCCGCAGATCGTCACCGCGCAGATGGTGGAGAACTTTCTCCGCGGCGGCGCAGCGGTGAACGTGCTCGCGCGGCAGGTCGAGGCGCGCATCGTGGTGGCCGATCTGGGCGTGGCCACGCCGCTCCCGCTCCACCCGGACCTGAAGGCCCTCAAGGTGGCGCCGGGCACGCAGGACATGACCCTGGGGCCCGCGATGACGCGCGATCAGGCGATCCAGGCGATCGAGGCCGGCATCGGCCTCGTGGAGGCCGAGCGGGCGCACGGCGCGGACCTGGTGGGCACCGGCGAGATGGGCATCGGGAACACCACCGCGGCGAGCGCGCTGGTGGCCGCCCTCACCGGCGCGAGCCCCGAGAGCGTGACCGGCCCCGGCACGGGGGTGGACCCCGCGGGCCGGCGGCGGAAGGCCGAGGCGATCCGCCGCGCGCTTGCCCGGAACGTCCCAGACCCGGCGGATCCGCTCGACACGCTGGCCAAGCTCGGCGGCTTCGAGATCGCGGGCCTGGTCGGTGTCATCCTGGCCGGCGCGGCCCACCGATTGCCGGTGGTGCTCGACGGCTTCATCGCGGGCGCGGCCGCGCTCGTCGCGGTGCGCATCGAGCCGGCCGCTGGCGGCGCGCTCATCGCCGCGCACCGTTCTGCCGAGCCCGGGCACGGCCGGGTCCTCGACGCGCTCGGGCTCGAGCCCTACCTGGACTTCGGCATGCGTCTGGGCGAAGGGACCGGCGCAGCGCTCTGCATCGGTCTGGCACGGGCGGCGCTCGCCGTGCTGACCGAGATGGCCACCTTCAAGTCGGCGGGCGTCACCGACCGGGCCGGCGGCCCGGGCTCGCCGTGATGCGCGTTTTCGCGGCGGTCGCGCTCCTGGTGCTGCTCGCGGGGCCGGCGCAGGCGCTCACCGTCACCGATCAGGTTGGCCGGCAGGTCACGCTGCTGGCCCCGCCGGCCCGCATCATCTCGCTGGTGCCGAGCGTGACCGAGATCCTGTACGCGATCGGCGCCCAGGACCGGCTGGTCGGCGTGACCGACTTCTGCGACTATCCGCCGGAGGCCCGCAGCAAGCCGCACGTCGGCGGGATGCTGGCCCCGAGCCTCGAGGGCATGGTCTCGCTCAAGCCGGACCTCGTGGTCGCCACCAGCGCGGGCAATCGGCAGGAGACGTTCGACCAGCTCGATCGCCTCCGGATCCCGCTCTATGTGGTCAACCCCATCACGGTGGCCGATGTGCTGGATCTGGTGAGCCGCCTGGGGCGTCTGGCCGACCGCACGGAGGCCGCCGACCGCACGGTGGCCGACCTGCGCGAGCGGATACGCCGGGTGACGGCCCGCCTGGATGGCCGCCCCCGCCCCCGCGTGCTCTACGTGCTCTGGCCGGATCCGCTGATCGTGCCGGGCCGGGACTCGCTCGTGTCCGAGCTCATCGGGCTGGCCGGCGGCCAGTCGGTGACCACCGACGGCGGAGAAGGCTACCCGCGCTACAGCCTGGAGGCGGCCCTGGCGCGCCAGCCGGACGTCATCGTGCTGGCCAGCCACGGCTCGGAGCGGACCCCGCTCAGCCGGGACAAGTGGGAGCGTTTCCGCCAGGTGCCCGCCATCGCGGCGGGCCGGCTCTACACGATCGACGGCAACCTCACGCACCGGTATGGACCGCGCATCGTCGACGGGCTCGAGCGCCTGGCCCGGCTGATCCACCCGGAGGCGTTCGACGCGGGGGAGCGGCGATGAGACCGGAGGGGCCGGTCTCGAGCGCACGGCTCGCGCTCCTGCTCGGCGGCCTTGCGCTGCTCGTCCTGCTGATCGCGATGGGCAGCCTCTTCATCGGGAGCGCCCGGGTTCCGCCCCGCGACGTGCTGGCCGTGCTCACCGGTCACATCAAGGGCGTCGATCAGGTGGTGGTGCTGAGCCTGCGGCTGCCCCGCATCCTGGCGGCCCTGCTGGCGGGCGGCGCGCTCGCGGTCGCGGGCGCCGGCTTCCAGGCGCTCGCCCGCAATCCGCTCGCCGAGCCCTCCGTCCTGGGCGTCTCGAGCGGCGCGGCCTTCGGCGTGGTGCTGGCGCAGGTGATGGGCCTCGGTGGGGGGCTCCTGGACACGCTCCGCCTCGCCGCCTGCGCCTTCGCCGGCGCGGTGGTGGCCGGCGTGGCCGTGTACCTGATCGCGGCGCGCGCCGGGGCGCTGCCCGTGCACACCCTGCTCCTGGCCGGGGTGATCGTCGGGATCTTCTTCTCCTCGACCATTACGGTGCTGATCTCGATCGTCGACTTCGATCGCCTCGGGGGGATCGTCCACTGGCTGCTCGGCAACCTGAGCCCGATCCCGCCCCGCAGCCTGGCCGTATTCGCCGCCCTGCTCGCGGTGGGCGGCTGGCTCGTGATCGGCGCCGCCCGCCGCCTCAACCTCCTGACCCTGGGAGAGGAGAACGCGGCGCAGCTCGGCATCGACGCCGAGGCGCTCAAGCGCCGCATCTTCGCGGGGGCCGCCCTGCTCACGTCTGCCGCGGTCGCCTTCGCCGGGCCGATCGGCTTCGTCGGCCTGATCGTGCCGCAGGCCCTGCGCCTGGTGCTGGGGCCCGACAACCGGCTGGTGATCCCGGCCGCCCTGCTCGGCGGCGGCGGCTTCCTGCTCCTGGCCGATACCGTGGCCCGCAACGTGATCGCCCCCGCCGAGCTCTCCGTCGGCGTCATCACCGCGTTCTGCGGCGCGCCCTTCTTCGTCTACCTGCTCCGCGCCCGCACCGGCGCCACCCCGCCATGACCGCCCCGCTCATCGCCTGTCGGGGCGTGACCTTCGCCTACGGGGCTCGGGAGGCCGCCGGGCCCGGCTTCACGCTGCGGGATCTCTCGTTCGAGGTGCGGGCGGGGGAGACGTTCGGCGTGATCGGTCCCAATGCCTCCGGCAAGACGACGCTGGTCCGGCTGCTCTCCCGTGTGCTCACCCCGGCGGCCGGGCGCATCGAGGTGGACGGGACCGACCTGGGGGCCCTCAGCCGCGCCGCGGTGGCCCGCCAGATCGCGGTGGTGCCCCAGGAGCTGCCGTCGGGGTTTCCGTACACGGTGGAGGAGCTGGTGCTGATGGGGCGGTACCCCCGCGCCCCCCACCGGTTCTTCGAGAGCGAGGCGGACCGGGAGGCCGCTCGGCGTGCGATGGAGGCGGTCGGGGTGCTGGACCTCAGGGGGGCCGTGCTGGACCGCCTGAGCGGCGGGGAGCGGCAGCGGGCCCTGCTCGCCCGGGCCCTGGCCCAGGAGCCGCGCCTGCTCGTCCTGGACGAGCCCACCGCCCACCTGGACCTGCGCTATCAGGCCGAGTGCGCCGGGCTCCTGCGCCGCCTGAACCGTGACGGCCGCCTGACGATCGTGCTGGTCTCGCACGACCTGGGCTTCGCGGCCGAGCTCAGCGACCGCCTCATGCTGATGGCCGCCGGCGCAGCGGTGCGCGTGGGCCCCCCGGAGGCGGTGCTGGAAGAGGCGGTGCTGGAGGCCGCATACGGCTGCCGGGTGATCGTCGACAAGCACCCGATCAGTCGGCGGCCCACCGTACACCTCGTGTACCCGACCGCGTGAGCCCGGCTCGAGCGGAGAAGGAGGTGATGACCCGCAAATATCGCTAGCGCAAGAAATCGGCCGCTGCCACCTGGAAGCCGGAGAGGCCCTTCTGGGCCGAAGCCGGCACGGTCCCGCCACTGTGTGTGGGGAGTCACGCCCGACCCCGGAAGGGAGCCACTGGGCCGCCCGCGAGGCGCCTGGGAAGGCCGGGCCACGACGCCGATCCACGAGTCAGGAGACCTGGCCGCGGTCAGGACCTCACCCCCTTTCGAGGCAAGAGGAGCGGTCGATGCGGAAACGGCTCGTGTGGCTGCTGGCGCTGTCCCTGACGGCGCCGGCGGTGGCAGCAGGGCAGGAGCAGAAACCCGAGCAGAAGGCGGTCGAGCCGGTGGTGGTCACGGCCACGAAGGTCGAGACCCCCCCCGAGCAGATCGGGGCATCCATCAGCGTGGTGAACGGGGATGATTTCCAGACCTATCACTACCCCTCGGTGGACGAGGCTCTGCGCAACGTCCCCGGAGTGGAGATCCGGCGCTCCGGATCGTACGGCAAGACCTCGAGCATCACGATCCGCGGGGCCAATGCCAACCAGGTCCAGGTGATGGTGGACGGGGTGCGGGTCAAGAGCCCCACGCTCGGCCAGGTCGACCTCTCCGACCTGTCACCCGACCTGATCGAGCGCATCGAAATCGTCCGGGGCGCCCAGTCGACCCTCTACGGCGCGGACGCGATCGGCGGCGTGGTGAACATCATCACCCGCAAGGGTCGCGGCGGACCCATCCAGGCCACGGTGCAGCAGGAGGTCGGCAACTACGACACGCTGGCGAGCCGCGCCACCGTCAGCGGCGCCTACAAGATCCTGAACTACGCGCTGTCGACCTCCCACCTGGAGAGCAACGGTCAGTTCCGGAACGACGACGCCAGCATCGACGCGCTCAACGCGCGGGTCGGGGCGACCCTGCCGCTCGAGTCCTCGGTCGATTTCATCTTTCGCTACAACAAGAACGACACCGGCGTGCCCGTGAAGGGCGTCTTCCCGGGACCGCAGCCGATCGTGCCGATCATCAACCCGAACGCCCGGCAGCAGTCGGAGACCACCATCTACACCCTGCAGGGCAAGACCCGGCCGGTGGAATGGTGGGAGACCCAGGGTCGGCTCTCCCGGTACGAGAACAACGCGGGCTTCCAGGATCCGGCCGACCCGGGCGTCGACTTCGACTTCACGAGCTTCTCGCAGATCGACGTGGTGCGGAAGGAGGCGGAGTGGGTTAACTCCTTCTTCGTCGGCAAGTGGAGCACCAGCACCGTGGGTCTCGAGTACCGCCGCGAGGAAGGGGAGAACAAGGGCGTCTTCCGCACCGCCACCGAGACCAACTCGGCGTTCTTCGAGCAGCAGCTCCGGTTCTTCGAGCGGCTGTTCATCACCGGCGGCTTCCGGATCGAGGACAACAGCGTGTTCGGCACCAACACCACCGGCCGCGGCTCGGTGGCGTTCGTGATCAAGGAGACCGGCACCCGGCTGCACGGCAGCGCCGGGATGGGGTTCCGCGCCCCCACGTTCAACGACCTCTTCTTCCCCGACTTCGGCAACCCGAACCTGCAGCCGGAGAAGAGCCTCTCCTACGACGCCGGCGTGGATCAGAAGCTCTGGAAGGACCGCATCCGGCTCGGGCTCACCTACTTCCAGACCAACTTCTCGAACCTGATCACCTGCTGCGTGGCGCTGCCGACCGCGCCCTTCGGGGGGCCGGTCAACGTGGGCCGCGCGCGCAGCGCGGGCATCGAGTTCGTCTCCGAGGTGGACCTGCTCCCGAACCTGGTGGCGAGCCTCAACTACACGTACACGGACTCGGAGAACCTCGCCACCGACCGGCCGCTGCCCCGCGAGCCGCGGCACCGGTGGAACATCGGCCTCACCTGGGAGCCGATCTCGCGCCTGTCGCTGTTCACGCAGGTGCACGTGGTGAGCGAGCAGTTCGAGACGTTCGGCGAGGTGTACAACAGCGGGTACACCCGCGTGGATGTCGGCGGCACCTGGCGGATCCTGGAGCGCATGGGGTGGCTGCAGAAGCTCGACATGACCGCACGCATCTCGAACCTGCTCAACGAGGGCTACGCCGAGGTGCGCGGCTTCCCGGCGCTCGGCATCAACGCGCTGGTGGGCCTGCGGGCGTCGTTCTAGGCGGGGCCAGCATGATCCCCGGAGTCTCCGTCCAGGTTGGGCCCGCCGCGGTGGTGCTGGTCGGCGAGCGTCCGCTGCGGGTCCTCTCCTCGGCGGTGCTCCGGGGTGGCCTGACCGAGGCGCGCGCGATCGTGAACCTGCACGTGCACAAGGACGACCCGTGCCGCGACCCGGCCGGGATGATCGACGGGTTCGCCCGGCGCGCCGGCGTGCCCGCTCCCTGGGTCGGGCTGCTCACCGGCGCCCTCACCGAGCGCGCCACCGTCGGATGCGAGACCGCCGACGGCTACCGCGCCCTGGCGGTCACCACCGTCGGCCTCGGCAACCCGGTGGCGGCCGGGCACTCGCCCATCGCGATCGGTCCGCCGTCGACCATCAACACGCTGGTGGTCGTCGATGCCGATCCGGAGCCCGCCGCGCTGGTCAACGCGGTGATCACCGCGACCGAGGTGAAGGGCCTCTGCGTCCGCGCCGCCGGTCTCGTGGTCCCCGACGGGGCCGCGGCGTCCGGCACGTCGACCGACGCGGTGGTCATCGCCGCCACCGGGCGGGGGCCCACCGCGCGCTTCGGGGGCCCGGCCAGCGCCCTCGGGTGGGCCGTGGCCCGCGCGGTGCGCGCCGCGCTGGAGCCCGCCATCCGCGACTGGCAGGAGCGCAACGGGTGACCGTGCTCGTCCGCGCCCGCGGGATCGTGCTCTCGCTCGCCGCCCACGTGCTGGCCGGCGCGCTGCTGCTGACGCTCTCGGCGCCCGAGTGGACGCGGCCCCTGTTCGTCGATCTCGTGCAGCACGCCGAGTCGCTGGGGGGCCACCCGGGCGCCCCCGGAGACCCGTCGGGGCAGGCGGGCGCTCGGCACGACGCGACGGCCGCGGCCTCGGGCCGTCCGGAGCACCCAGCATCGGCCCGCTGGGGTCATTTGCGGCTGCCCACGAGGCAGAGCGGGACGCCAACTCCCACGATGCCTTCAGGGGCCAGGCCTCCGGCTCAGGTCAAACCCGACGCGTCGCACGAAGCGCGGCCGGATCCCCGGCCGATTCCCCCGGCTGCTCCGACTCCGCTGCCGGAACCTTCTCCCCGGGTGGAGCCGCGGACCGCTTCACCGCCGCCGCCCCCGAGTGCGGTGCCCGCGCCGCCCGAGCCGTCCGTCGCGACGGCACCCGCTCCCGCACCTGAACCATCGCGAAACGGACCTCTCGCTGGAACCGGACCTCGCGTCCCGGCCGGACCTCCCGTCGAGACCGGCGCGCGCTCGTCCGCCGAGCCGGGGCGAGGCGCCACGGCGTCCGGCAGCCCGCGCGGGCAGGGCGAGATCCGGGGCGACGCCGGCTCTTCGGCCGGCGGCTCCCCCGGGGCGGTCTTGGCGCTCGGCACCGGCGGCGGCATCCCGCCCGAATACGGACCCTACCTCCAGCGCTTCCGGCGCCACGTGCAGGAGTCGGTCGTGTACCCGCTGGCCGCCCGTCGTCAGAGCCTGCGGGGGACCGTCGAGCTCGACATCACGCTCGACCCGAGCGGCCGCGTCCGGGACGCCCGGATCGCCCGCTCGTCGAGCCACGGCGTCCTGGACGACGCTGCGCTCGACGCCGTGCGTTCGCTCGAGCCGCTGCC
>LLBZ010007924.1_pt2 | contig 13480 bp, 8 predicted proteins | sample 1489421 | NCBI WGS metagenome assembly LLBZ01 (sample SAMN04092657, study PRJNA295927) | soil metagenome | biome: Soil prokaryotic community; feature: Bulk soil; isolation source: soil from tomato rhizosphere | host: tomato cultivar Moneymaker | place: South Korea | collected 2011-11-01 | reverse complement strand
CCCCCTTTACTATATGCATCAACCATTAAGACTTTCATCGTATTAAAAGGGACACCATCAATATTATTGGCATTCCCTAATTCAACACCACTGATGTCAAATCCGTAAACGGCAGGAAAATCTTCTACCATATCATACACATCACTTTTAATGAGATTTGGAAAATCAGCATGTTTCCAGCCAATACCATAAGCTGTGGCATCTTGATGACCAACAGCAAATCCTTCTTTTGAAAGGTAAAATAATTTTTTATGTAGTGTTTTTACTCGCTTTGACGCTTTAGCATCAACCAATAGGGGCTTTTTATAAACCGTATTATAAAAAGGCTTACAGGAATTAAAAATAGTTATGAATCCCATAATTAAAATCGTTGCTAGTCTTTTTTGAAAATCACATATTTTACAACCCATACTTATTTAATAACCATTTTTTGATAATTTCATATTACATTAAATATAAAATATATAATTTTACCTCGACAATTTTATGAAAGTCAAAATTAGCAATTATATAGAGTCCATCTATGATATTATTTTATCAATATGATAAAATATAATTACAACTAAAATGAATATCTTAAATAAACTACACAGAGAAATAACACCCCTATCTCCAGAAGACAGTTTTTTAGTTTTCGACAGAGTTAAGGATGAGTTTGATTTTCCTATCCATTTCCATCCTGAATATGAATTGAATTTTATTAGCAATGGCAAAGGGGTTAATAGAGTTGTTGGCGATAGCATTGAGGAGATTGACAATATCGAACTTGTTTTAGTAGGCCCAAATCTCCATCATGGCTGGTTAACCCACAATTGCAAAAGCAAAGAAATTCGCGAAATCACTATTCAGTTTCATGATAACCTATTCAACAATGAGTTTTTATCAAGAAAGATAATGAAACCTATTAAAGATATGTTTGACAGATCTATACATGGTATTTTATTTTCTAAAAAAGTAAGCACTGATATGTTTGAACGTATTTCGCAAGTTTCTAAATTAGATAGCATGGACTACTTTTTGGAAATAATCTCCATTCTGCATGATCTAGCTAATTCTAGAAACCAAAGACTTCTTTCCAGCTATACTACAAATCGGGATAGTTTTGAAAACAGTGATAAAATTAAAAGGATCTACGAATACGTTCAGGAAAATTACGACAAAAAGATAACACTTGCCGAAGCTTCTGAACTTGTGAATATGAGTCAAGTATCTTTTAATAGATTTATGAAAAAAAGAACTGGTAAGACTTTTGTTGATTATGTTAACGATGTTAGAATTGGTTATGCTTCCATTAGATTAATCGAAAAAGATGTAAGCATATCTGAAATCGCATTTAACTGTGGTTTCAATAATATAGCCAATTTTAATAGAGTCTTTAAAAAATCTAAAAAATGCACACCAAGTCAATATAAAAATGACTTTTCCGGAATCAAAAGGATTCTATAATTTAATAACCTTGATAATACTTTTTTATCAAAATATCCCTTTTAAAACATTTAAAAGTTCACTCAAAGAAGAGTGTTCACTTCTACAAATAGCTCTTTATTAAATAAATAATTATAAGAAGCGCATTCATACCTGTCTTTGGCGAAAATATTTTATTGGTAATTGACAAAATAATATTAACGTTAGCTTAGCTTTTAAGCTAATTTTGAAATTAACAAAAAACTAAGTGACTAATTATATATATCGTAAAATAGTTAGTTATAAAATCAACAATTAACACCACTAAACTAAAAGACATGCGAAAAACATTTTTTAAAAATATGCATGGTGGCGTAAATCATTACTTGCCATTATTATTATTTTTTCTAGTTAGCCAAATTGCTTTAGCCCAAATTCAGGTTAAAGGCATTGTAAATGACTCAAAAGGCTTAGCACTCCCTGGAGTAACTATACTTGAAATGGGTACCAGTAACGGTACAACAACCGATTTTGACGGCAACTACACCATCACGGTCAAAAATAATTCTACGTTGGTTTTTAGCTATTTAGGATTTCAAACCCAACAAGTTTTGGTCAATGGCAAATCTAAAATCGATGTTACTTTAATAGAATCTATTGAAGATCTGGGAGAGGTGGTTGTAATTGGTTATGGAACCCAAAGAAGAAGCGATGTTAATAGTGCCATTTCATCTATTAAAGCGAAGGATATTGAAGATATTAAAGCGCCTTCTTTTGAACAAATGATGCAAGGTAAAGCCGCTGGTGTTGTTATAAGCAACAACTCTGGCCAACCAGGAAGTAATGTCTCTGTAAGGATTAGAGGGGTTTCTTCATTAACTGGCACAAATGAACCTTTATATGTAATTGATGGTGTTCCTATTTCTGGAGACGCTAGAAATTCATCTACTTCAGGAAGAAATGCTGAGGGTAATTCCAATTTTTCAAATGCCGGTAACATAACAATTAGTCCGTTATCTTCAATAAACCCTAACGACATAGAGTCTATCGATATACTAAAAGATGCATCGGCGACTGCCATATATGGATCTCGTGGCTCTAATGGTGTTATTATAGTTACCACTAAATCTGGTAAAAAAGGGGCCGGAAAATTTGCTTTTGATCATTCTACATCATTCAGTAGTATTCCAAAACAATTGAATGCTATGAATTTAAGAGAATATGCAGCGCATCAAAATGCTTTATCAAATGTTTATGACCCTTCTACGCTTCGTGTAGAGTTTGCCAATCCATCTGCTTTGGGCGAGGGTACAAACTGGCAAGATGAAATCTACAAAACAGGTATCATGACTACGACCCAATTGTCTTTTTCAGGCGGAAAGGAAGGCATTAACTATTATATATCTGGGGGTCAATTAAAACAAGATGGGATTGTTATTGAATCTGGCTTTAAAAGGTATAACATCAGAGCCAATGTTAATGCAGATATCAATAAATTTATAAAAGTGGGACTGAATGTTAGTGGTGCTCTTACTGATGAAAAATTAACCTTAAATGGTCAATTTAACGGTGTAGTTGCTACCTCATTATTAAGCACACCAGATGTACCTGTTAGAGATCTGTCTGGTGCTTTTGCTGGCCCTCCATCTGGTGGGAATACGTCTTTTGTTAACCCAGTGGCCGTATCATTATTAGGTTCAAACAACCTGGTTAGAAAAAACTATTCCGGTAATTTTTACACACAAATTAAGTTAATAGAGGGCTTAGATTACCGTTTCGAACTAGGAGGCTATTTAAGCAATAATTTAAGCAAAGAGTTCAATCCCATGTACGAGTTAGGTAATGCCGTAAAAAGTTTTGCCAACTTATATTACCGACCATCAGATTCCAACTCTTGGAATTTAAAAAACATGCTTACTTATAACAAGAGCATCGGTAAACATCGTTTTACTTTACTGGCAGTACAAGAATCAAATAGAAGCCACTGGGAAGGCTATTCTTTAACAGGTCATGGATACAAAGACAATAGTGACCAAGAACTTACTGGGTCTGATTTATCTAAAGCAGTGTTAGATGGCGTTTATCAAGGAACACAAACTTTATCGTCTTATTTAGGACGTGTTGTGTATGACTATGATAATAAATATGGGATTTCAGCAGCTATAAGAACGGATGGGTCTTCAAAATTTTTCGTTGGAAACAAATGGGGTGTGTTTAGATCATTTGGCGCTTCTTGGAAACTTTCGAACGAAAGCTTCATGAGTGACACTAAAAAATATATTGATAATATAAAATTCAGGTTTGGTTATGGTGAAACTGGAAATAATCAAATTGGGAACAATTTGTATGACTCCAATTTGCATTTGGTCAATAGCCCTATTGGAAATTCTTTTCTTCCATCAAATACGCCTAACAAAGATTTAAAGTGGGAAACACAAGTACAAACCAACCTAGGATTAGATTTCACTTTATTTGACTCTAGATTAACTGCAACTGTCGATTGGTATAGAAAAGTTTCTGAAGATTTCTTATATCAAGTACCATTACCACTTTTCCTTTCTGGAGGTGGTGATTATGAAGGTGGTATAAATCCACCATATTTTAACCTAGGAAGCATGCTTAATAAAGGTTTGGAATTTACAATCGGCTATAACACTAAATTTTCCGATAACTTTTCTTGGAACGCCAATCTCAACTTTTCTAAATATGAAAATACGGTTACCAATATGGCTGGTTTAAATATTGTAAAAACCCAAGGCACACTTGCATTTAATACCGTGTCGGTTTCAAGAACTCAAGAAGGTCTACCAATTGGATCCTATATTGGTTATGAAGCTTTAGGGATTTACAGAACAGATGACGATTTACTTACCTATGGTTTTACAGATGCTAATGACCAACGAGTTCCTTTAAAAGATGGAACAAATTCTTTGACGCCCAATTTCGCCAAAGGAGATATGATTTATAAAGATCAAAATAATGATGGTATTATTGACACCAAAGATTTAGTGAATATTGGAAATCCTAATCCAGACTTTACCTATGGGTTCACCAATAACTTTAAATATAAAAACTTAGAGTTATCTATTTTCTTCCAAGGTTCTTATGGCAACAAATTAATGAATTTAACCCGTTTATCTGGAACTTTAAATAGCTTTGTTGGCACAAATTATTTAGTAGAAGCTGCAGATTTTTATTCAGCCACAAATACAGATGCAAGCTTACCAAGACCTTCAGCTTACAACCATATTAATAATGCCGTATCAACGCGTCTTATTGAAGATGGCTCTTATTTAAGACTACAGAACATTACTTTAGGCTATACATTACCTACAGATGTATTATCGCAAATAAAACTATCTAAATTAAGGATATACGCTACAGCACAAAACCTATTCACAATAACCAATTATTCTGGTTATGATCCCGAAATTGGTTCTTATAACCAAGACGCTCTGATAACAGGTGTGGATAACGGCCGTTACCCTACGCCTAGATTAATCTCTATTGGTTGTAATATTGAATTCTAAAAAATTATTAAAATGAAAAATATAAAAGGATTAAAAATAAATTTGATTCTAATGTTAATTATAACGTTAGCAATCTCATCATCTTGTTCCGAAGACTTTATTGATGTTCCCGCAGAAGGAGCACCTACTATGGGTAATTATTATGATTCTGACGAGAAAGTTGACAACGCCACAAATGGTCTTTATGGTTTGGTTTGGTTTAATTTAAACTCATCCGCCTTTTATGGCATTACCGATGTTCTTTCTGGAAACATGTATGCTGGACCTTATAATGAATTTGGTAAATTCACCGATTTGAGTTTCACAAGCTCACAAACCTTTATTAAAGATGCTTGGAGATCTTGTTTTGGAGCCATCGCTAATTCTAACGCATACCTAAACAATTTGCCACAAAGTGTCGGGCCTAACGTCAGTGATGAAGCGCTGAATAATGCATTGGGTGAATGCCGTTTTATTAGAGCGTTCGCTTATTTTTTCTTGGTAAGAACTTATGGCAATGTACCAATCATTGAAAATAACGCAGAGTATTCTCAAAACTTTGTGATTCCAAGTAATCCCGTTGCAGACGTTTATAAATTTATTGAAAACGATTTGCTATTTGCCATCGAAAATTTAAGAACTAAAAACAGAGGGTCTAATTATGCCGATAATGCTCATGTCTCTAGCGGATCAGCAAAAGCCTATTTAGCAAAAGTTTATTTATACCAAAAAAGATATGCTGAAGCAAGAGCTTTAGCCGAAGAAGTTATAAACAGTGGTGAATTTAAATTATTGGGTGGTGAAACATTACCAAATATGTCTTTCGCCGATTTATTTTTGCAAAAAAATAACAATAATGAAGAATCTATTTTTGCATGGCAATGGACAGGCGCAGGAACTTATTTCGACGGAAGCTTTACAAACACATTATTTGCTCCTGAGAATAGATTGGTAGAAACTACCTATTCTGGACAAATAGCACCTTCCCAAGATTTAATCGAAAATGGTTTTGTCGCTGGAGACAGAAGAAGAAAAGAAACATTTATGCTACCAGGAGATTATTACCCTAACTTAAGTTATGCCGAAACACTAGAACTAAACGCTCCTATATTACTAGGTTACACTTTTGAAGAGGAATATGAAGCACAAAATTCTGGAGCAGGATTTAAAAAATATGTTATAGGTAAAGAGAATCTTCCTATAACTGGCAAATTCAACCCACAATTTAATGGGGAAAGTAGCATGAACACTTATATGATGCGTTATGCTGAGTTATTACTAATTCATGCCGAAGCCATATTAGGAGGACAATCGGGAACAACTTCAGACCCTGCTGCCCTTAAATCATTTAATGCTGTTCATAATAGAGCTGGATTGCCATCGGTTACCGAAATTTCTTTTGAAGATATTTTTAAAGAAAGACGTGCTGAATTAGCTGGTGAAGGCGATTATTATTTTGATTTAGGTCGCCTCCCTTTTAGTCAAGCTAAAGCTATCTTAGAAAGTCAGAATAGAGGCGATCAAGACACGGAAAACTACATCACTATTACTGGAACTAGCCTTTTACTACCTTATCCTGAAGAGGATTTGATTAAAAATCCAAAATTAACAGAAGTTGAACCTTACACTTTTAATTAACCATAAAAGCTAAAATTATGAAAAGATTAAAAACAAAATTATTAGTGGTTTTCCTTTTGGCAACCATTCCTATGGCACTATTTTATTCATGTGATTCAAATTCAGATGAAGACATGAATGACAATCCTCAAATAGCAGGCGTATACAAATATGCTTATGTGCGACCATCTGAAAACGCTCCTATTGATTATTCAGCGCCACTAGATTCTTTAACTACTATAGGGTATTCTGGAATAAGTTATTTAGTTAGAGGCACAGGGTTGTTAACTGCAAAAAAAATCACGGTTAATGGCATGGAAATAGATTTTAATCCAACCTTGGTTACCAATAATCAAATTTTTATAGTGCTTCCTGCTGGAGTACCATATTCTAATGACAGTACACCAAATGATTTACGCATTGAAACGGCGTTTGGTGAAATAGCGACGCCATTTATTATAGGACAGCCATATCCAACTATAAGCGCGCAACCATTGGCATTAATTGGTGGCGAAACGGTAACAATTAAAGGGTCGGATTTTAATAATTTAGAAGAAGTTAGATTTGGAACCATTATAAACGGTGTTGATAATACTGTCATGGGCGAAATCATTTCATTCGATGAAAAAAACATTACAGTAAAAGTTCCTGATGTGATTCCATCTACAGGCAATATTTTTGTAAAGACTCCTGGTGGTACGGCTGCCGCTCCTGTTGTCTATGGTGCTGATTACCCTCTTTTTGAAGAGTCTGAATTATTTAATGATTGGAGCTGGTGTCCCATACACGAACCATCAACCGAACAAGTTAGAGACGGTGTGTATTCAGAGAAATTAGTATTTAATGGTTGGGATGCTTTATATATGAATTTAAGCAACGATCCTTTCAATAATCCAATAGTATTATCAGATTACAAATATCTTAAAATCTCTTTCTATTCTGCAACAAATACCACTGTAAGGATATTTATGGATTGGGATGCTAACAGCAAAAAAGATATAAATATCGCAGAAGGAAAATGGACGGATTACTTGATACCTGTTTCAGAAATATCAAATAATCTAACTGGTGCTTCAGGCGATTTTGTTATTCAAGAATTTACAGGTAGTGCTGGTACTGTTTACGTTGATAGTGTTGGATTTATTAAATAAATTTAGTTTAGTTTATTGTTTAGTTTAAAAAGAAGAACCCTAAACAGTTATTTTAGGGTTCTTTTTATTTATTAAAATTATTATGAAAAAGACAACTATACTATTTTTGTTATTAGCAATGGCATTAAGTCATGCCCAAAAATTTGAAAACCTAGCACAAACCCCACCATTAGGCTGGAACAGCTGGAACACTTTTGGCACGGACATAAATGAAGAATTGGTAAAAGGCATTGCAGACAAATTTGTTGAATTAGGTCTCAAAGATGCCGGATATCAATATATTGTTTTAGATGATGGCTGGATGTCGAAAGAGCGTGATGCCAATGGTAATCTCGTTGCAGATCCAATAAAATTCCCAAACGGCATGAAAGCCTTAGCGGATTATATCCATTCCAAAGGTCTAAAATTCGGACTTTATAATTGCGCAGGGGCTACTACATGTGCCGGTTATCCCGGTAGTAGAGGGCATGAATATCAAGACGCACGTACGTATGCATCATGGGATGTCGATTATCTTAAATACGACTGGTGCAATACGGATAAAATAAATGCAGAAAGCGCATACACAACCATGAGAGATGCTTTGTATAAAGCAGGAAGACCTGTCGTTTTTAGTATTTGTGAATGGGGTGATACCCAGCCTTGGAAATGGGCGAAGGACATTGGACATCTATGGCGCGTTACTGGAGATATTATTAATTGTTGGGATTGCGAAGTTGGCCATGGCTCTTGGTCTTCATCAGGTATTTGGAAAATTATTAATATGAGAAAGGATATCCGTAAAGCTGCTGGTCCTGGCCATTGGAACGATTTTGATATGATGGAAGTTGGCAATGGCATGACGGGTGCCGAAGATAGAACTCATTTTGCCATGTGGAGTATGTTGGCGTCACCATTAATTATGGGTAATGATTTAAGAACTGCTTCTAAAGAAACCATAAAAACACTATCCAATAAAGAAGTAATTGCCGTAAATCAAGATAAATTAGGCATTCAAGGATTTCGTTTTACCAATGAAAACAATATGGAAATATGGTTAAAGCCACTTGACAATAATCAATGGGCCATGACTTTTATAAATATGAGTGATAATCCTGTAGATTTTGTTTTTGATTGGAAAAAACATAACATTGGTGATGATGTAAATGGTCGCTATGTAGACATGAAAAAAAACGTTTTTAAAATAAGAGATGTATTCAACCATAAAAATTTAGGGGACACCTCCACCAATTTAAAAGCAAAAATAGAACCTCATGATGTATTGATGGTGACTTTGAAAGAATAATAACTTATATAAACGTGAGTTTGATTCAAACACAAGGATAAATATTACTATTACTGCTAATTATCGCCTTTAGGACAGTCGAAAAGTTCTGAACATCGATAGTTTTTTAGGTTTCGACTACGCTTAACTTAATATTTAAATCCAGCTTCTATAAGCTGAACGTTAAAAAAAAAAAAGCTATAAAAAATAGTATGAAGAATATTTATCTCATTTTTTTGTTAATTTATGTGTCTTGCAATTCTAACAAAGAAGATTATAGAGCGCGTCTTGATCTTGAAGGCGCATGGCAATTTTCTCTAGACTCTTTAAATATTGGTATGGAACAGCAATGGTATAATAGCAACTTAAATGATGTTGTTAAATTACCTGGGACTACAGATACCAATCAAAAAGGCATTCACAATAAAGACACGACCACCATGCACCTTAATAGAGTGTATAAATATGAAGGAGTCGCATGGTATCGAAAAAAAGTGGCCGTCCCCAAGAATTTTAACAATAAACATATTCAACTTTTTTTAGAACGCACCAAAGCATCAAAAATATGGATAGACAGTAGTTTTGTTGGAGAATCCAAACTACTTCAATCTGCTCAAACTTTCAATGTTTCTAATTATCTATCGCCTGGTGAGCATTATATAACTATTCAAATAAATAATGATTTGAAACAAACGCCGTATGGCAATGTTCATATTTATTCAGATGACACACAAACCAACTGGAACGGTATCATTGGCGACATATACTTAGAAGCATCGCCTAAAACCTATATTTCAAACCTTCAAGTATATCCAAATGTAGATGAAGATAAATTTGATGTTGAATTGGAAATAGAAAATCCTTTAAACTATAGCACATTTAATATTGAACTTGTTGTTGAAAAGACATATAAAGGTAAAACCACAAAACTAAAGTCACACAAATCGACCATCGATTATAAACCGAAAACAAAGTTAGTTTATGTATTTGATGAAAAACCAGACTTATGGGATGAATACGAGCAACCACTATATCTCTTAAAAGCAATCATATCCAACGAAAAAACGAAAGATGCTAAAACGGTTGGTTTTGGCATGCGAAAATTTGAAACGAAGGGTACACAATTTGCGATAAATGGGCGCACAACCTTTTTAAGAGGGAAACATGAAGCAGCCGTTTTTCCGTTAACCGGATATACACCCATGAATGTTGATGATTGGCTACGCGTTTTTAAAATTGCAAAATCCTATGGAATAAACCATTATCGCTTTCACACGTATTGTCCGCCAGAAGCTGCTTTTACCGCTGCCGACCAAGAAGGCATCTATATTCAAGCCGAGTTGCCATTCTGGGGTGGTTTGGAATCCCATACCATTGCCCAGGAGTTAAAAAAAGAAGGACTTGCCATGTTAAAAGCCTATGCAAATCACCCCTCGTTCGTTATGTTTTCACCTGGTAACGAAATATGGGATGGACACGACAAGGTCGAAAAAATGATGCTTGCCTTTAAAAAGTTTGACTCTAGACCACTTTACACCATGGGTTCCAACAATAATATTGGTTATATGCCACCCACAGATTATGCCGATTTTTTTGTGGGCGCACGTATTCCTACAAATGGAAACACCATACAAGGACATACCCGATTAACCCATGCTTTTGCCGATGCCAATGACGGTGGCATATTGAATACTCTACAACCTTCAACCGAAATTAATTTCGACGATGCGGTTTCGCAATTAAGCATCCCAATTGTTGGCCATGAAATAGGGCAATATCAAATATATCCAAACTATAAAGAAATTCACAAATACACAGGTGTTTTACGAGCTTGGAATTTAGAAGTTTTTAAGAATCGTCTTAAAAAATCTGGAATGCAAGAAATGGATAGTCTGTTTCAAAAAGCATCTGGAGCATGGTCTGCACTTTGCTACAAAGCAGAAATAGAAGCTGCTTTACGAACAAAAGGATTGGCAGGATTTCAGCTATTGGATTTACAGGATTTCCCTGGACAAGGCACTGCTCTTGTTGGTATTTTAGATGCCTTTATGGATAGTAAAAATGTCGTTACCCCGAAAGATTGGAAACAATCATGTAACGAATTAGCCATACTACCAGAGTTCCCCAAATACTGTTATATTAATAAAGAAAACTTCCAAGCAAAAATTAAAGTAGCAAATTATTCCAACACAACCATTAGTAACCCACTGCATTGGGAACTAAGAAAACAAGATGGAACCATGATACAGCAAGGTCATTTTTTAAATTTAAAGATTATAAATGGACTAAATGATGTTGGAAGCATTAACATCCGTCTTTCGAGTATTTCTGAAGCTGAGAAATTAACCCTTCACACATATATAGTTAATACCAAATATTCCAATTCCCATCCTATTTGGGTGTATCCAGCGAAAACAACTATTCAAATCCCTAATGATATTTTAGTAACAGAGGATTTAAATAATAATATACGCACCAAATTAAATCATGGAGCTAAAGTATTGCTATTTCCTCAAACCGAAGATGTAAAATCAACCAGTTTGCCAGGACATTTTCCTCCCGAATTTTGGAACTATGGCATGTTTAAAACCATTAGTGAACATGTAAACAGGCCTGTATCCCCAGGGACTTTGGGACTCTTAATGAATCCTGACCATAAGCTATTTAATTCTTTTCCAACCGATTTCCATACCAATTGGCAATGGTTTTCCATAATTAAAGCAAGTAATTCGTTGATTCTGGATAGTACCGCTAATGATTATTACCCGATTGTACAGGTAATTGATAACCTTGAAAGAAATCACAAATTGGGTTTAATCTTTGAATTTAAAGTTGGTAAAGGAAAATTGATAATTTGTATGTCTCAGCTAAACAAAATGTTGGATAAACCAGAAGCGCTTCAATTGTATCAATCCATAATTAACTATATGAATTCTGAGGATTTTAAACCTAATTTTACACTGACTTCAAAAGAATTGGAAGAATTATTATAGTAAAATACGAACGCATCATATTATCTAAAAATAATTACAATTTTAGGCTCAAACAAATTCAAATACGCCCTCTTTTAGAATCAAATAAAATAATCCCCTAACAAAGTAAAACCTTAAAATATTATAATTTCCAAGGTTTTTGTAACCACTCGTTGAAAGTTAATTAAAGTGACCAGACTGGGCCTGAGATCTTATTTAAATACAACTTGTTTTTATTTTATTTAAACTGTTTTTTAATGCTTACTCTTAACGTTACTAACTGTAAGTTAGTGATAGCCCCCACTAAGGAACAACGGGAAGCCACAGACTTCGTCTAAAGCCTTATCAAACCCATACATAAATTTATTCAGCTGTCCATTGGAGATAAACATCGGCAACTCTCGAAAATCCAATTCCGAAATAGTTTTAAAATCAGTTGTAACGTTTAGACCCTTAAAAAGTCAGAACATTTACCCATTTCAAAAGAAACATTATTGCAATCGCAAGTCCTCCACTAATGAATAAGGCAGCCGTCCAATAAAAAGTTCTCGTTCCCCATTGTTTCCACATTTTTTTGCCATATTCTTTTTCAGCATAGCCACCAGTTAGCTTCCAATAAAGAAAAGTAACCACTAAAAAAATCAAGATTGCCATTCCTATAATCCAATTTTTTTCCATTTTTCAAATTTTTAATTTATCTGTTTTTAGTTGTTGTCAACGGTTACTATATAGCACTAAACTAAGCATTTTTTATATACAATGTTACCAGCCGCACTCACTTTTTTAGGATTTTTATTACGCAAATATATGCCGTTCCGAAATTCAGTGGCACGTTTTGGTTGCGCTTATTATGCCAGTCGGATTTATCTTTTGCGCACATAAAGCAGCCTTTATTCAGGACGTGGCACTTATTCCGTTGTATAGATTATCGCACTTTTGTTGCAAATCCAGTGGTACACTATGTCCGTTTTTGCACATGTAAGTACAGGACAGATATAATAGAAATTAAAAATATATTTGTTTACATACCAACTAATAAGTGCATTATTTAAATGCATAAAAACCAAGCTTCGGCTTAAAAAATAACCAATTAAACTAATTATGAAAACAAAACTTACCATTAAAAACACCCCGTTAGTTCATCAATTCACGGTTAAAAAACTATTTAAAAATAGGTTCCTTATGAGCCTGTCTTTAATTAGCATCATGGCTCTTTGGAGTTGCTCACTTTTCGGACAACGTTACATGGAAAACCTTGACAGAGGATTAATTGCCATGCGAACCAATACTAACTCCGTGCTAATAAGTTGGCGGATTCCCGGTGACGAATACACCCAGAATGCTACCTACAATCTATATCGTGGGTCAACACTAATCGCTTCCAATCTTAACGTTTCAAATTATGTTGATGCAATCAGTACCGATAATTCTTATAGTGTAGCTGCTGTTATTGGAGGAACAGAGCAAGCACTTTCTGGCGCTACAGGTGTTAGGGGAAGTGGGTATTTCACTATTCCCGTCAGATCGGTTAACGGTGGATACACTACCCATCATCTGAATGAT
>LLBZ010001174.1_pt3 | contig 13589 bp, 10 predicted proteins | sample 1489421 | NCBI WGS metagenome assembly LLBZ01 (sample SAMN04092657, study PRJNA295927) | soil metagenome | biome: Soil prokaryotic community; feature: Bulk soil; isolation source: soil from tomato rhizosphere | host: tomato cultivar Moneymaker | place: South Korea | collected 2011-11-01 | reverse complement strand
GGAACGGCAAGCCGATGGCATGGCGCGAGTCGAAACCGGGAAACATATTTTCGCGCGCCTGCTTGCGGCATTGTACGGCTTTCCACGCGCAGGTGAGCGTGTGCCTATCAAAGTTACTTTCCTCAGGAGAGACAATGGCGAAGTCTGGCAGCGAGATTTTGCTGGCAGAAAATTTTCCACGTTTCAAGCCGAAGGACAGGGTTCTGCGGAAAAACTTCTGGTGGAGAAGTTTGGTCCAGTCACATTCTGGATGGCTTTGGTATTGAAAGGGGAAGAATTACATCTCGTCACACGTCGATGGAGCGTCTTTGGTATCCCATTGCCTCTCGCGTTCGCTCCCAACTCATCTGTGTATGAATCAGCCGATGGAGATGACTTTTGCTTCCACGTGGAAATAAAACACTGGCTGACGGGCCTGATAGTTCGATATGAGGGTAAACTTCAGCTTGTAAATTAATAATTGAATCTGTGACGGAGAAGAATATGAGCTCTGCATCATGGCAGTTTGTTAGAAAGGTGAGTAGGTGTCAGAAGCCATCCAAGATCAATGAGACGGCGGTAGAAAGATGGCCTGAGCAACGCAGAAGCTATTGGGAGAATTACAGACCATCACATTACCAAGATAGCTAAAGTCACTGTTGTATCGATTGTAAAAAACCTGTAGAATAGCAGCGGGAGATGAGATGCAAAAATTACGGATCTTTGCCGCATCACCGTCAGACATGGCTCCTGAACGCGCCAAAATCGAGGCCGTTGCTTCAACATTAAAGCCACTTGCAGATAGTCTTGGCATTGTGCTCGAAGTTGTCGACTGGAGTTCAGTTGTGCCGGATATGGGACGACCGGAGCAAGTCATACTTGACCAAGTCAAGCCAACTTCGTGGGATGTGTTTATAGGCGTCCTGTGGCATCGCTTTGGTACACCAACGGGTGGTAAAGACAAAAATACAAAGCAGGAGTATTTATCAGGCACAGAAGAGGAATTCAACACAGCATATCGCTTATGGCAAAATCATCAGCGCCCCCGTATCATGATGTATCGTTGCATGCGTAACACTCCTCTTGAACACCTTAACCCTGATCAATACAAACGGGTTCAGGAATTCTTCGGTCAATTTGATGCCCATAAAGGGGAACATCCCGGCTTGTATCAGACTTTTGAGACAGCTAGGTCTTTTGAGAAGTTATTGCTTGATAATTTGCAAAAACTCTTGCTCGAACATGGGAAACACACCGCAATAAGCTCTCACAGTGAAAATCAAAACACCAAATCTGCAAAATTATTTATTACCTATAAACGCTCTGCAAAAGATGATCGTGCACTTGCCGAGTACTTAAGTGACCACCTCACAGAGAAGGGACACAATGTATTCATTGATACTTCGATGCGGGTAGGCGTGGAATGGCTGAAAAATATTGATGAGAATATAAAGACCAGCGATTACCTCGTTGTGCTGGTATCAAAAGATTCTGCCGATAGTGAAATGGTACAGGCTGAGATCCTGCGCGCTTATGAATACCGCAATAAATATGGATACCCTAAAACTTTGCCGGTGCGTATGAATTATGAAGGCTTGCTGCCATATACAATCTCCGCATTTCTGGGTCAATATCAACAAGCGATATGGGAAAGTGGTAAAGATAATCTGCGCGTTGCAGAAGAAATTTCCAACGTCATCAGCGGCCAGATCAAGCCAAAGATAAGTCTTCAAGCGGAAACGTCTCCGCTGATAACCTTTTCAGAAGACGGCCGCCCTCTGCAATTTGACGGAGAAAAAACTCCTCCTTTACCCGAATTTGATCCACGCATGTTGAACGAACTGGAAGAACCCGGTGGAACGATCAAACTGGGAGACCATTTTTATATCGAACGCGACTCGGATGCCAAACTCAAACGTGCCATCGTTAAGAATGGAGAGACTGTTACCATTCGCGCCTCGCGCCAGACGGGGAAAAGCTCACTTCTGGCACGAGGGATTCACCACGCTCACAGCGCAGCAAATATCGTATACATTGACCTACAAAGCATAGAGCATGATGCATTTGAATCTGCTGATCAATTTCTAAAATATTTTGCAAATACTATCGCCAGAAAATTACGCATGGACCATACTGTTGTGAATAAAATCTGGCAGGATACACTTGGCTCACAGGATAAACTGGTCAAAGTTATGGAAGAGTACATCCTCCCCACAAGCGATCAACAGATCATTCTTGCAATGGATGAAGCGGATAAACTTCTTACCGTTCCCTTTCATAGCGATTTTTTCGCTTTAATGCGCTCCTGGCATAACAATCGGGCAATTGATCCTTTGTGGAATAAACTTAACCTTGTCATGGTGATTGCAACCGAGCCATATTTGTTAATTTCGAATCCTAGTCAATCTCCATTCAATGTTGGGATTAAGCTCAATCTAGAAGATTTTAAACGCGAACAGGTTCAAGACTTAAACCGCCGCCATGGCAACCCACTCAAAGAAAGAGATTTGGAGACTTTTTTTGAATTATTGAACGGACACCCCTACTTGACACGTAAAGCGCTTTATTTACTTGTCAGCGAACATTGGACTTGGGACAACCTATGCAAACGTGCCGCAGGTGACCAAGGACCTTTTGCCGATCACCTGCGCCGCCAGCTCTGGTTCATCCAGGAAGATACTGCATTGCAGGAGGCGCTTCGACAAGTTCTTCATACCAATAAATGTGAGGATGATAAAGTGCTCTGGCGCTTACTGCGTGCCGGGTTGGTGAAAGGCATTGGGGATTTATACTATTGCCGGTGCGGGTTATATGAACAATATTTCAAGGATCACTTGAGATGACTGCTAATTTTCAAGTCTCTGAGTTCTTTACTGCGGGAGGCACATTACCTCCCGATGCGCCATCTTATGTCAAGCGGCCAACAGACGATGAGCTTTTTCGCCATATTATGGGAGGTGAATTTTGTTACGTTTTGACTCCACGCCAGATGGGCAAATCCAGTTTGATGATTCGAACTGCACAGCTGTTATCAAAAGAAGGAGTGAAAAGTGCAATAGTGGACCTCACCCAAATTGGCACGGTGAAAAGTGAAGATCAATGGTATAAGGGGATATTAACTCAGATTGCACGGCGTTTGAGATTAACTACTGATCCAGTAAGCTGGTGGGAACAGAGAAAAGATATTCCAAACATTCAAAAATTCATAGAATTCTTTGAGGATGCACTGTCTGAACTAAAAGAACCTATCGTCATCTTCATGGACGAAATTGACACGACACTCAAACTCGAATTCAGGGACAATTTCTTTGCTGGTGTTCGCGCGCTTTTTAATGCGCGCGCGGAGAACCCTGATCTCAAAAGAATAACTTTCGTGCTTCTTGGCGTCGCATCTCCTTCCGATCTAATCAAAGATCGGAATCGAACACCTTTCAACATCGGGCAGGAAATACCTTTGAATCCGTTCAGCCGCGATGATGCGCATATGCTTGAGAAAGGATTGGAAGAGGTTTATCCGAAATTGGGGCGGAAGATTCTCGACCGTATCTTTTATTGGACAAATGGGCACCCATATTTGACCCAGAAAATTTGTCAAAGCGTGGTAGAGAATCGTCTAAGTGAATACAGTGATTATGAAATTGATAAGTTAGTTGAAAAACTATTTATCACCGAAGAAGCCAGCCGCGAAACCAACCTGCAGTTTGTTCGCGATAACATCTTAAGCTATCCCGAAAGAAGAGTTATTCTTTCACTCTACAAAAAACTTCTACGCGAAAGCGATGTACGCGACAACAAAAATTCTCTTCCACAAAATCACCTAAAACTTTCAGGATTGGCTTGTGCCGAAGATGGAAGGTTGGTTGTCAGCAACAAAATCTACCGTACGGTCTTTGATCACAAATGGGTAAACAAATACATAGAGGTTGACTGGCGTTATCCAATAATTGGCGTTTTGAGCCTAATTATTATTGGTTTTCTCTCTGTTTTTTATAATGAGGGAGTTAGACTTCCAGACTATGCAGAAACACGGGTTAAGGGCGTACCTATTTTTAGAGATGATAGAGGAATACAGTACCTGGCTGATTTATTCATGATGGACCCCTTAATTTTCCCAGATGAATATACATACCGAGCAAAAGACTCATTCTTCAATACATTTAGTAGTTGGGAAGATCAAAGAGCACTGATTGAGATTGCCTACGGTGAGCCCACTCCTTCTCCAGAGAGCTATAAGATTGTAATTGAAGGACTATATACAAGCCTGGCTGATGTAGATAACTCGGGTCAAACAACAAAACTACTTGATGTAATGTACAAATCACTGTATGAGATCGGAATGAAAAACGATCCGGTTTGTAAAGAAATAGGTTTTTGGCTGAAAGCAAGAGAAAACGCTAGTAAAAATAATTTTAAGGATGCCTTATCTAACTACACAGACGCTATAAATCAAAACCTTAAAAAAAACTCTGCCATCTTGTTTGAGAGGGCAAGGATTTACACTGAACTACGCGAATATGAAAAGGCTTCTAATGATTACGAAGAAGTCATCATAATATCACTCGAGTCCGCAAGTGCCTTCACGCCTACACCTGTACCTACTCTCACATTTACGCCGACAAAGACTCCTATCTTGAAACCAACCCTCACTTCAACTTCAAAGGCCACACTGCTTCCAACTTTAACACCCACTTTGAGACTCACGCAGACCCCTGGCATAAGACCAACTTTCAGTCCCTCAACTCAACCTTCCGTGACCAGTATTTTATCGCCTACACTAATTACCTCAGCGACACGTACAATGGCACCGCAATCCGCGACATCCACCCTTACTCCCACAAATCCACCAGAACCTGTTCGGTCACGGTTTTCTAATAGTGAGCAGCAATTTGCTGCAGTAAGAAACGAGATTAATCAACATACTGAATTGTTGCTCTTTTTGCTCCAAAACCAAGATAAATACCCTAATCTTGTAAATAACGGAATGGTTCCAACGCTTACGCCCATACCAACTAATACACAGACTCCTACATCCGAAATAACAACCACTCGAACCAGAAGACCTCTAAGTTCAACTGAAACATCTACACCATCTGCTAATCTACCTCCTTCGCCAATTCCTCAAGATAGTATCCTTTATCAGGAAGATTTTGAGGATGGTGTAGCGGATGGCTGGACAAGTAGTACATGGACAGTAGTCAATGAAAATGGCAATTATATTTATAGAGGCACGGGTCCGGGAGATTATCCTTGGTCATGGCTAGATGAAAATTTTATTGATATGAGCAACTGGACCGATTATGCATTCGAAAGCAAAATACGGTTCACTAGAGGGAATGTTTTTGTCGTAGCACGGATGATAAATCAAACAGAGTATTTTTACACAGCCGTTATTAATGGCGACGGTTTCATTGACTTTGGAGACTGGAATGTTACTAAAGAAGGTTATACTAATTCAGCAGTCAACGCAACCTACCCTATTCAAACTAATAAATGGTATACGGTTCGGTTCGAATTACAAGGGGACTTGCAAACCTTATATATTGACGGGGAGCTAGTCTTAGAGCGCCAGCACTCAGGTCGCGATAGCGGCGGAATTGGTTTTTACATTGTTGATACAACGGTGCAAGGAGAGGAAGAAGAAATATACTTCGATGATATTAGGGTTTGGTCATTGACTCAATCCTCTACCCAAACAGCTCCAACAGAACGCGCCAATCAACTCTCATTGCCGGGGAGTATCTTCTTTGCATCAAGTCGTGATGGCGATTCGGAAATTTATCGCCTTGATTCTCGCACAGGAACAATTACACAGATAACCAACAATCCAGCTCTTGATAGTTTCCCTACTGTTTCACCTGACGGGCAACGCCTCTGTTTCGAAACTGATCGAACAGGCATCTTTCAAATCTTTTGTATAGATGGCAATGGAAACGTCTTTAATCTTTCTAATGACTCTGCTGAGGAGGGAATGCCCAGATTTTCACCTGATGGCAGTCTAATTGCTTTTCATCGGCGTGAAACTATCTCATCAAGCTGGGAAATCTGGGTTATGAATGCCGACGGTACAAACAAACGTCGCCTGACGTTTGAAAATACCTATATGGGAGAACCAGCATGGTTTCCCGATGGGAAGAAGCTTGCATTTGATGGTGATAAACCTGATCGTAATATCTTAACCATTAATCTTGATGGTAGTGGTCTATCTGTAATAAACGATGAATTTGGAGAACAACGTAGTCCATCCGTTTCCCCGGATGGACAATATATTTATTATGACTCTGGAGAAACGGGCTTGTATCAAATCTACAGAATGCGAGTTGATGGTAGTGAGCAAACCGCTTTAACAAATGGGGACTTTGATAATGTTTTACCACAACTATCCCCTGATGGAAATTGGTTAATCTTCAGTTCCAACCGCGACAATGGTGATTGGGAGCTATACTTAAGCAACTCAGATGGAACTGATATCCAGAGAGTAACAATGAGTTCAGGAACGGATGACACACCATCTTGGGCAAATCCTTAAAGATCTAATGAGATAACGAATCGGAACCTCTTTCCTCTTTGCGGTGTATAGGAATTGAATACGAGGAGATAGCATGTTGAGACGATATTCCATCCTTTCAATTCTTATCATTGCCCTGCTTCTGGCGGGCTGCTCTCCTAAGGCCGCTGTTCAGCCCGCTGAGGTCAAGGCGCTTCAAGAGCCGACCGCGACCGCAGCGCCCGAGGAAGCGATTGAGATTCCCGCACAGGCAGAAACCGTGCCACATGACCCTCCCGCGAGCTGTCCCATTACGGTCTCGCGGGAGCCAGCCTTTGCCGCGCCGGCGCCATACTCACCCAATTCGCCATTTGAGTCCAACATTTGGTATGGTTCCAATGCTCTTTGGACGGACCTTCCCAAAGATGGAATCTGGTATGCGCTGCCTCATAATCCCGAGGGATACACGCAGAAGATCTTCTGGTGGCGAGAAGGATACATCTGGAATGAGGAGCCTGAGCCAAACATCATCGTCACCGGCGAACGATTGGATGCGTCCGCTCCACCGCTCATCAGTTCAAAAGGGACAAATGCATACGCGGGCGATATCGGTTCCGCTATGCTCGTGGGTGTAGACTTTCCAACACTGGGCTGCTGGAAGATCACCGGTAAATATGCGGATGCCGAACTGAGTTTCGTGGTGTGGGTTGCACCATAATAAATATTGAGGGAACGGCGGTTGCAATTCCCTACAATGTTTTCATTCAATCGCGTTTTTCAATTTCTTTGCCAGTTTTCCAAAATGAGGGGTATAGCGAATGTCATCATGCCGCGGGCGGGGCAGGTCGACTTTCAGATCCAGCTTCACTTTGCCGGGACGCTGCGTTAATACGAGCACACGGTCCGCTAAGAACAGCGACTCGTTGATGGAATGCGTCACCATGATGACGGTCTTCTGGCGGGCCTGCCAGATGCGCGAGAGCTCGTTCCACATCCGCTCGCGGGTGAGGGCATCCAGCGAGCCGAAGGGCTCATCGAGCAGGAGCAGGTCCGGGTCATGGATGAGCGCGCGGGCGATTGCGACGCGCTGCGCCATCCCTCCGGAGAGGTCGCGCGGCAGGGAGCCCTCAAACCCCTGCAGGCCGACGAGCTCGATCATCTCCTGCGCCTTGCGCCGCGCGGAGTCTTGATCGATTTGCTTCACTTCCAGTGGAAGCTGGATGTTCTCGATCACCGTGCGCCATGGCATGAGGTTGGCCTGCTGAAAGACCATACCGGTGCTCGGCTGCTCCCCATGACCGAACATAAAGGAGCCCGAGGTCGGGGAGATCAACCCGGCCAGGATGCGCAGGAGAGTCGTCTTGCCCGAGCCCGAGGGCCCCAGGACACAAATGAATTCGCGCGGATAAACCTCGAAGGTGACATCTTCCAGAGCGCGCAGCCCGCCGTTGGCATCGGGGAAGACCGCGCTCAAATGGCGGATAGTGAGAATAGGTGTGGGAGGCATAGTGTTATATGTCGTTGCGAGGACGAAACGCGGAGCGTTTCAACCGAAGCAATCTCCTGTACCAGGGTTACACGAGATTGCTTCGTCGCCTCAGGTTTCGATACGACGGAAGAGCACCGCCTACTCAACCATCGGCTCCTAGCAATGACACTATGGGATGAACTCATTCGTGAATGCTTTGCCTAAATCCATCTCTTCCTCAACCAATCCCATCTCGAGCAAGATCGTCTGCATGTTCTCCCAGGCTTGCGGGTCTGAATAACCGAGGCGCTCCGCCTTCCACTGCTCGATGGAGGTCGTCAGCACCTCTCTCTGCACCTCGGCATCCAGCTCCGAGAAACTGGGGATGTGCGCTTTACTCAATTGGAATGCTTCCTCAGGATCTGCAATCGTATCGGACAGACCTTTTAAAAAGGCGCCAACAAACCTGCGGACCAGGTCGGGGTCTTCTGAAACGACTTTTTCACTTGCCAGGATTCCGTTCGAGGCGAGCTGCACATAATCGGCCACACGGATCTCTGTCACAGGGATGCCGCGCGCCCGGAGCTGGATCGGCTCATTAGCTGCATATCCCACGACGACATCCTGCTCGCCGGCCGCGAGCAGCTCCACCTGGTTGAAGCCAATCGAATCGAGGGTCACATCGCTTTCACTCATTTTGGCTTCGAACAAGAGTGCGCGCAACCCTACGTAATTCGCGCCGAACAAGCCGGGCAGGCCAATCTTCTTGCCTGTCAGATCCTGGGGGATCAAAACTCCCAGCTCACTCCTGGCAACAACTGAAACCGGATACTCCTGATACCACGCGGCAACATAGGTGACGGGCAGCCCCTGCGCACGCGCCAGCAACACCTGTTCCCCTGAAACGATCGCGAAGGGAAGATCGCCCGCGCCTACCAGCGCGACACCATCGGTCTCGAATTTGTAGTCCAGCTCGACGTCAATCGCCGCTTCACGGAAATATCCCTTTTCGATGGCGACATAAAACGGCGCGAACTGGATGTTCGGGATGTAGCCCATCGGCAGGCTGATCTTGGTCAGCTCGGCCGGTGGATTAGAGCCGGCGGCACTGCAAGCCGAGAGAGCGAGTGCCGCTCCAAATAAGATCAAAATGTACTTGCGAAACATAGAAACTCCTTGTTGCATGGACCTGACAGGTCTCTAGCTAGTTTTTTCTTGCCACTTCAAAAATCGTTTCTCAAGCAACGTCACCATGCCATACAAAAGTAGTGCCAGTGCGATGAGCATGAAGACCGCGACGAAGACCATCGGGGTGTCGTATTGAAAATCTCCCAGCTGCAGCAGAAAGCCGAGTCCCTCCTCGGCATCCACCAGCTCGCCAACGATCGCGCCGATCACAGAGAGAGTGGCGCCCACGCGTAAGCCCCCGAGAAAGACAGGCAGCGAGGCAGGCACTTCCACCTTCCACAGGATTTGGGAACGTGAGGCATGCAGGGAGTTCATCAGGTCGTATAACGCGTGCGGCACGGCGCGCAGGCCAACAATCGTGTTCACCAGCACCGGGAAGAATACGATCAAGGCGCAGATGACCACCTTCGAAAGGATCCCGTCCCCGAGCCAGATGACGAGCAGAGGCGCGATCGCCACGATGGGGATTGCCTGGCTCGCCACGAGATACGGCGAAAGGACTCGTTCCAGGGAACGCGACTTTGCTAGCAGATACCCCACAACGGTCGCGAACGCGGTCCCAACGAGAAGCCCAAGCACGATTTCGAGAAATGTGATGCCTGTGTGATAAAGGAGGCTTCCATCTCCAAGAGCTCTGAGGAGGCGCCCCCATACACTTAGTGGCGATGGCAAAATGAAGTTTGGGATCCCGCTGTAGAGCGTCACAAGGTGCCAGGCCACGATGCCTCCAAGAATGGAAATTAGCCCAAGCCAGCTTCGTGAGCGATTCTGTGAGAGGATACGATTAAGAGTTGGGTTCATGATTTATCTAGATTGCCGCTGCAAGCTCAACTGCGGTGGTAACAATATAAGGAAACAAAAAAGCCTCGCAGATAGATCCTACGGGGCGCGAAACCAGCACGCATAAGAACGATTCGACATCGTGCTGTGCAAAAACGTCCCCGAAAACAACTCGCGTTTCCGGGGACTTAAGTCGAATCAGACTCGTGTGAGCCTACATCCTTCTTTTATCCAGACTATAACTGTCGGCCCCGGAGTTGCACCGGATCATGCCCAGAACGACTAACCCGCAAGGGGTGCTGTGCAAAGTCGTTACTGCGGCTCGTGGGCTGTACCACCGATCGGGAATTCACCTGCACTGTCACAAGTGTCACCCTGCCCCGAAGGTTTTTATTTGGTTATCGTGATTATACCCTGCTGGGCACAAGTTTCACAACTCGTGCCCAACTATGTCTCAGTTTGCTTTAACGATGCAGTCGACAGGGCAGACACTAACACACCGGGGTGAATCGTGATGGCCTTCGCACTCCACGCAGGTCGCCTGATCGATCACGTAGGTAATGCCATCGCCCTCGCTGATGGACTCGGTGGGGCAATCGGGTACGCATGCGCCGCAGGCGATGCAGTCTTCGGTAATTTTCATAGTCATGGTCGTTACTCCTTCAAGAGGTATTACTGCGCCCACAAAATTAACCGATGCCCGGGGCTGCGTCAATTGACAAACTTCTTTTATTTGGTGAATTTTGTCACAATACTGTATTTGCCAGAATTATAAAAACGGAACGTCTCACAAAGGAAGTGAGACGTTCCGTGCACCTCATCGCAATCACAACACTTTGGTCACAAGGTATATAGCTCTCCATATTTTGTCTGGAGGTAATGAATATAGGGCTCGATCGTGAGCGCCGAGCCAGTCGCGCGCTCGATGATCTCGGGTGCAGTAAATTTGCTTCCGTGCCGATAAAGGTTCTCGCGCAACCAGCCATGTAATGGACCAAACTTGCCTTGATTCATCTCATCAGGGATAGACGGATGTGCTTTGAGCGCAGCATCATAAAACTGTGCGGAAAGAATATTCCCCAGTGTATACCCCTGGAAGGCGCCTCCAATGATTCCGGCATACCAGTGGACGTCCTGCAGGACGCCATCCTTATCATCTGGCGGGACGATGCCAAAGTCGTGTTCGAAGCGCTCATGCCAGGCCTCGGGCAGATCGCGAATAGAGAGTGTTCCCTCGAGCATCTGAAGCTCAAAGTCGAAACGCATCATCACGTGCAAATTGTACGTGACCTCATCGGCATCCGTGCGGATGAGCGACTTTTCGACGTGATTGATAGCCCGGTAGAATGTATCCAGCGGGACATCCTTGAGCTGCCCCGGGAAGTGCGCCTGCAGCTTCGGATACATGAACTCCCAGAAGCCGCGACTGCGACCCACGATATTTTCCCAGAGCCTGGATTGCGACTCGTGTACCCCGGCGCTGGTCCCTCCACCCAGGGGTGTTCCCTCGTAGGACATGTCGATGCCCTGCTCATACATGGCATGTCCCGCTTCATGCATATTGCTGAAGAGACAATCGCCCAGGTCATCCTCCCGGACGCGCGTAGTGATCCGTACATCCCCCAAAGAGAATTTCGTCATAAAGGGATGAGGGGTCTTGTCGATGCGACCGCGTGAGAAATCATACCCAAGCTGCCTGACGACTTCTTCCCCAAAAGATAATTGATCTGCTTCCGGGTAGTGTTTGTGCAGGGCTGAATGATCCACCGGGGTCTGCGAGGTAATCGCCCGCACAATTGGAACCAGCTTTTCACGCAGCTCCGCGAACAGCGCCCGGACGCTTGAAGCCTTCATGCCATAATCCGCAAAGTCGATCAGCGGGTCGGCGATATGCTCATAGCCGGGGAAGAATTCTGCTAACTGGCGGCTCAACTCCAGAGTTTTTTCCAGCCCATCGCGCACCTTGCTGAAGTCGTTGGCAGGCCGGGCTTCTGACCATAGCTGGTATGACCGGGCGCCATGTTCGTTCAGCTCGCCAATGAACTTCGGCGGGACTTTGATGGCCCGCTCATACTCGCGACGCGTGACGCGGATCAGGCTGGCGTCGTCCGATTCATAAGGCAGACTCTCTTCGTAAGAGCGAAGGTCCTCTAAAAGACCACCAATTTCTTTATCGACAAATTTTTCCTGCGCCATTTGTGCCAGTAAGGCAGACTGGCGTCCGCGTGCTTCCGCGCCACCGGGCGGCATATATGTGGATTGATCCCAACCCAGCAGAGCATTGATATGGTTAAGATCGCTAATTTCGAGCAAGCGGGTTTTGAGATCCTGTAGTTTCTGTTCTGCAGTTGCCATAAAGCCTCCTGTTGCGGGAATTTGTTTTGATTGTATCAACTGTCAATCGAATGGAACCACCTCTCAAGAACTGATATCAAGCAGGTCACGCTTTCGGAGACTTGGAAAACGTGACCTGCAACATCTTACTTGAGTTGCGCTCTGATTTTCTCCGCCGTTTCCTGATAACCGGCAAGCTTTTCGCGTTCTTTCGCCACCAGATGGGCAGGCGCCTTGTTGGCGAAATCACCCGCCAGGAGTTTTTCGAGGCGCAGGATATGAGACTCGGCTTCTTTCAATTCTTTTTCCAGGCGAGCTCCATCCTCTTCCGAAAACTCCATACCCGAAAGATAGATATCCGTTGAACCTACCACCAATGAAGTTACCACATCTGACGGTTTATATTCTGTTTCATAAACAAAGGTCTGATCCAAATCCGTGCTAGATAAAGTCGATATCATTGGCAGATAGTTTCGATATAAAGGTGCGTAATTTTCGTCAACAAAGACAACACCTAGTTTCTTAGACGGCTTAACATTCTTTTCAGCACGAGCATTTCGAATTGAACGAACTATTTCCTGTATTTGGCCAAAGCTTTGAATCGCCTCTTCTTCCCAGCCTTCAGGACCTCGCGGTTCCGGCCAATGCGCCACGATCAGGGCATTCGGCCAGTCACCAGCCAGTTGGAAGAACGGTGAGTTGCGGATGGCGGTTCGCAAATGGCCCCAGAGCTCCTCCGTCACGAACGGCGTGAAGGGATGGAGCAGGCGCAGCGCCGTATCGAAAACACGCGCCAGGGTTTCCACGGTCTGGGCTTTTGTATCTTCCTTCTTCAACTGCTCTTTAGCAATCTCCACATACCAGTCTGCAAAGTCGGACCAGAGGAATTCATAGATCTGCCGTCCGGCTTCTCCATACTGGAAGGACTGAAAGAGACGTTCCACGTCGCGCACCAGCTGCTGAAGGCGAGCCGAGATCCAGCTGTCCGCAAGCGTAGAGACTCGAGACTGGAGACTGCTTTCGAGAGGCTGACTTCCAATTCCATCAATTGTATTGATCACGAACCGTCCCACGTTCCAGATCTTGTTGGCAAAGTTGCGGTTCGCTTCCACACGCTTGACGGAGAGGCTCATGTCATTGCCGGGCGAGGAGCCGACCAGCAGCGTGAACCGCAGCGCGTCGGTGCCGAAGTCGTCCATAACGATGAGCGGATCGATCACGTTGCCATAGGTCTTGGACATCTTGCGGCCATGTTCGTCGCGGATCAAGCCGTGCAAATATACCGTGTGAAACGGCGCGTCGCCGGTAAACTCTAATCCCATCATTATCATACGCGCCACCCAGAAGAAGAGGATG
>LLBZ010005532.1_pt3 | contig 13647 bp, 12 predicted proteins | sample 1489421 | NCBI WGS metagenome assembly LLBZ01 (sample SAMN04092657, study PRJNA295927) | soil metagenome | biome: Soil prokaryotic community; feature: Bulk soil; isolation source: soil from tomato rhizosphere | host: tomato cultivar Moneymaker | place: South Korea | collected 2011-11-01 | reverse complement strand
GCTGAGGTTATTTTAACACCTGCTGATATTGGTATTGAAGGTTCTAGAGATGTTGCTTTTCAACTACGGGATGAGAAAGGCTATTTTCTTTTAAATCAGTTTGAAAATGACGACAACTGGAAAGCACATTATAAAGCCACTGGTCCAGAAATTTGGAGAGATACACAAGGTGAAGTCACTCATTTTGTGTCGGCAATGGGAACCACGGGAACTATTATGGGCGTTTCAACCTATTTAAAAGAGAAAAATAAAAACATTACTATAGTTGGGGCACAACCTGATGATGGTTCTAAAATTCCTGGTATAAGAAAATGGTCGCCAGAATATGTGCCTAAATTTTTTGATAGATCGAAAGTAGATATCGTTATTGAAGTAACGGAAGATGAAGCAAAAACCATGACCCAACGGTTAGCAAAAGAAGAAGGCATTTTTGCAGGTATGAGTAGTGGTGGTGCCGTTTTTACAGCTTTAAAATTAGCAGAAACTTTAGAGAGCGGCGTTATTGTTGCCATTATTTGCGATAGAGGCGACAGGTATTTGTCATCACCATTATTTGAATAAAATCAGCCGATTTTCATCAAATTAGTGTAAAATCGCCAATAGAAAGAAGTTTGCGTAAGCACGCACTAATAAAAACAATTAATATTAACTTATGAATTTAAAAAAATGTGTGGTACTTTTGCCCACTAGTTCATAAACGTATTAACAGTGTTATCAAGAAAGGTAGAGGGAATAGACCCGTTGAAGCCTTGGCAACCCTTTACTTGTCCTGATGGTGGCTATCAGGATCCTAAAGAAGGTGCTACGTTCTACTGCTTGTCCTGAATTTATTTCAGGAACTATTCAGAAAGATAACGGAAAGTGTTTCTTTTACTTTTCTTGATGACATTCAGATATAAAAAAATCAATATGTCAAACATAAAACAAGCTTTACAAGACCGTATTTTAGTGCTCGATGGTGCTATGGGAACGATGCTTCAACAATATAAATTTACTGAAGAAGATTTTAGAGGCGAACGCTTTAAAGACTATCCAACACCATTACAAGGCAATAATGATTTGTTGTCTCTTACACAACCAGAGGCTATTAAAACGATTCATGCTAAATATTTTGAAGCAGGTGCGGATATTGTAGAAACCAATACATTTTCGGGAACAACGATTGCTATGGCAGATTATCAAATGGAAGATTTGGTATATGAGCTTAATTACCAATCGGCTAAAATAGCAAAAGAGGTTGCAGATGAATTTACCAAAAAAGAACCTCATAAACCACGTTTTGTGGCAGGTTCTATTGGGCCAACAAACCGTACAGCTAGTATGTCACCTGATGTAAACGATCCTGGTTACAGAGCGGTCACTTTTGATGAGTTGCGTATTGCATATAAACAACAAGTGGAAGCTTTGTTAGATGGTGGAGTCGATTTATTGTTGGTTGAAACCGTGTTTGATACGTTGAACGCCAAAGCAGCATTATTTGCGATAGAAGAAGTTAAGGAAGAACGCCATATTGATGTGCCTATTATGCTAAGTGGTACGATTACCGATGCGTCTGGTAGAACATTGTCGGGACAGACTGCCGAGGCATTTTTAATCTCGGTGTCGCATATTCCACTATTATCTATTGGGTTTAATTGTGCTTTAGGAGCTAATTTGTTACAGCCCCATTTAGAAGCCATAGCCAATAAAACAGACTTTGCTATTTCTGCACATCCCAATGCTGGTTTGCCAAATGCTTTTGGTGAATACGATGAATCTCCAGAAGAAATGGGAGAACAAATAGAAGAGTATTTAAAAAAGAATTTAATAAATATCATTGGCGGTTGTTGTGGTACAACGCCAGAGCATATAAGAACTATTGCAAACTTAGCTGCAAAGTATAAACCTCGCCGTCATGCCGAACTTGTTTCAGCATCACACTAAATAAAGATGGAAATAAAACAAACAAAATATATGAAATTGTCGGGTTTGGAACCTTTGGTTTTAAACGAAAACAGCAATTTCATAAACGTTGGTGAGCGTACTAATGTAGCTGGTTCCAGAAAGTTTTTAAGACTTATTAAAGACGAACAATTTGATGAAGCCTTAGATATTGCACGTCATCAAGTAGACGGAGGTGCACAAATTATCGATATTAATATGGATGACGGACTTATAGACGGTAAAGAGTCTATGGTACGTTTTCTAAATCTAATTGCTGCCGAACCCGATATTTCCAGAGTGCCTATTATGATAGATAGCTCTAAATGGGAAATCATTGAAGCCGGTTTGCAAGTCGTACAAGGTAAATGTGTTGTGAATTCTATTTCCTTAAAGGAAGGCGAAGACAAATTTATTTGGGAAGCCAAACAGATAAAACGTTACGGTGCTGCCGTTGTAGTTATGGCGTTTGATGAGGTTGGACAAGCCGATAATTACGAACGTCGATTAGAAATATGTAAACGTTCATATGATATCTTAGTTAATAAAGTAGGCTTTCCTTCCGAAGATATTATTTTCGATTTAAACATATTTCCTGTAGCAACAGGAATGGATGAACACCGTAGAAATGCCATCGATTTTATTGAAGCCACACGTTGGGTACGTCAAAATTTACCAAATGTAAGCGTCAGTGGTGGTGTGAGTAACGTGTCGTTTTCGTTTAGAGGAAATGATGGAGTTCGTGAAGCGATGCACTCAGTGTTTTTATATTATGCCATTCAAGCGGGTATGAATATGGGTATTGTAAACCCGTCGCTTTTAGAGGTGTACGATGATATTCCAAAAGATTTATTGGAGCATGTTGAAGATGTTATTTTAGACAGACGTGACGATGCTACAGAACGTTTATTGGACTTTGCGGAAACCGTAAAAGGTTCTAAAGTAGAAAAAGGAGTTGATTTATCTTGGCGAGAAAATTCGATTCAAGACAGAATCACTCATGCATTAGTGAAAGGTATTGATGCGTTTATCATTGAAGATGTAGAAGCTGCTAGATTGCAAGCCGAAAAACCTATAGATGTTATTGAAGGTCATTTGATGATTGGAATGAACGTGGTAGGCGATTTGTTTGGAGCAGGAAAAATGTTCTTGCCACAGGTTGTAAAATCGGCACGTGTAATGAAAAAAGCCGTTGGTTATTTAAATCCGTTTATTGAAGCCGAAAAAGGTGAGTTTCAACAAGCTATTGGTAAGGTGTTGATGGCAACAGTAAAAGGCGATGTACATGATATTGGTAAAAATATTGTAAGTGTTGTTTTAGCATGTAACAATTACGAAATAGTCGATTTAGGGGTTATGGTACCACCTGAAAAAATTATATCTGAGGCAAAAGCACATAATGTAGACGTTATTGGATTATCTGGACTAATCACGCCATCTCTTGATGAAATGGTGTATTTGGCAAAAGAAATGGAACGTCAAAATTTCAGTTTGCCTTTGCTTATTGGAGGAGCAACCACATCAAAAGCACATACAGCTGTAAAGATTGACCCGCAGTATAAAAATGCAGTGGTTCATGTGAACGACGCATCTAGAGCTGTAACCGTTGTGGGTGATTTACTGAATAAAAAAACAGCCAATGCGTATGTCGCAAACTTGAAAAAGGATTATGATGAATTTCGTACCAAGTTTTTAAAACGAGGAAAAGAGAAATCATATATTTCAATAAATGAAGCCCGAAAAAGAAAGTTTAAAATTGATTGGGAAACATCAGAAATTGTAAAGCCAAACGAACTGGGTATTCAAGTTTTAAAGCAATTAAGCCTAAAAGAATTGGAGCCTTATATAGATTGGAGTCCGTTTTTTAGAAGCTGGGATTTGCATGGCAAGTTTCCAGATATTTTAACTGACGATGTTGTTGGCGAACAAGCTACCATTATGTATAATGAAGCGCAAGCCATGATAAAAGAAATTATCGCGAAACAATCATTAAAGCCTAGAGCAGTTTTTGGCTTGTTTGAAGCAAATACTATCAATCATGACGATATTTCCGTTCAGAAAAAAGGAAAGGAAATAGCTGTTTTTAGAACCTTGCGTCAGCAATTAAGTAAAAGAGAAGGGATTCCAAACATTGCTTTAGCCGATTTTATTGCGCCAAAAGACACGGGGAAAACCGATTATATGGGGGCATTTTGTGTGGCTATTTTTGGTGCACAGGAGCTAGCCGATAGTTATAGAGCCAAAGAAGACGATTATAATGCGATTATGGCGCAAGCCATTGCCGATAGGTTTGCAGAAGCTTTAGCCGAATATTTACACAAACAAGTACGAACTAAACACTGGGGGTATGATGCTAATGAAATGCTTTCAAATGATGATTTGATTAAAGAAAGCTACAAAGGGATTCGTCCAGCACCAGGGTATCCAGCATGTCCAGACCATTTAGAAAAGGAAACGATTTGGAGTTTATTGGATGTTGAAAAAATTATTGGTGTCCAATTAACCGAAAGTTTAGCAATGTGGCCAGCCGCAGCGGTTTCGGGTTATTATTTTGGAAACCCGGAAGCAAAGTATTTTGGTTTAGGGAAAATAACAGATGATCAAGTAACAGATTATGCAGTACGTAAAGGCATCACAAAGGAAAAAGCTAGAAAATGGTTGCATCCTACTATTGCAGATGAATAATAAGGCCCACTTAGCCTCCCCATTTCGACTGCGCTCAATGCAGGCTTGGGGAGGAACTGTTGCGGTTTAGACCTCACAGGTTTTAAAAACCTGTGAGGTCTGGTAAAAAAAAACGATATGAAAGATAAATTTATTGAACTAACATTGGGTAGTTATATTATTTCCCATGGCTATAATGCTAAGAATAAAGAAATGATGGAACCTATTCCTTCGGAAAACTTTGTAAAAAAATTAGTGCCTATTTCCAGGATAAAATCGGTTAGTGAGAAATATATTTTAACAGATTATGTTGATGGTAGATGGATTTATTGGGAATATGAAGAAGACTATAATGAGTTAAAAAAAATATTAGTTTCACAGGAATGTTAGAAAATAAAATTAATAACAGAAAGTCTGGAGTTTTACTTTATGGATTAACTCCTCCGAAGCTAAATACAGAAGAGCATAAAATCAAAGCCATTGCCGATAAACAAATTGAACGTATCAGTGTATTAGAAATTGATGGTTTAGTGTTGTATGATATTCAAGATGAGTCTTCTAGAAATGACAAGCCAAGACCATTTCCTTTTATGGATACATTAAGCCCGGAAATTTACAATACAACTTACTTAAGAGAGTTAAACCTTCCCAAAATAATATATAAAAGTGTTGGCAAATATTCGGTAAATGAACTTAATGCATGGATTAATGAATATGCTAAAAACATTGACTATTCTGTGTTTGTTGGAACACCATCAAACAGGCTTAAGTCCAATTTATCATTAAATGAAGCCTATCATATTAATAAAAATTCGGTTAATTCAATTAGATTGGGAGGTGTTATAATTCCTGAGCGTCATTATAAAAAAAATGATGAGCATATTAGATTATTTAATAAAATAGATAAGGGATGTCATTTTTTTATTTCTCAGTGTGTTTACAACATTGATAATACTAAAAATTTTCTTTCAGATTATTATTATAGTTCTTTAGATAATAATAGAGAATTACATACAATTATATTTACATTAACGCCATGTGGTTCTTTAAAAACAATGGAGTTTATGGAATGGTTGGGAATTGATATCCCAAAATGGTTGAAAAACGATTTAAAACACTCAAAGGATATTCTTTTAAAATCGATTGAAATATGTAAAACTATTGCGGAAGAATTATTGAATTATTGTAAAGATAAGAATATACCAATTGGATTTAATATAGAAAGTGTTTCAATACGAAAAGCAGAAATTGATGCTTCAATTGAGTTACTTAAAGAAGTTAAAGTGTTGATGAATAAATATCAATATTCTGCTATAGTATGTGAATAAGAATATTATGTTTGTGTTAGGATTGCTCATATTATTATTTTAAAACGTGATGCTTTACATTTGCAGTGGAAAGCCAATAACTAGTGGGAGTGGTAACGCCTAAAACTATTAAAAGTCGTAGGGATTTATTCGTGTATTTGTGGCGAATTAAAATAAGAATTAATATTAAAAAAGATTCCTGCCTTCGCAGGAAATGGGAAATGAAAGTAACAGATCACATAAAAAAAGCCAACGGAAAAACATTATTCTCTTTTGAAGTGGTACCGCCTCAAAAAGGCAAAAATATTCAGGATTTATATAATAATATTGATCCGTTAATGGAGTTTAATCCACCGTTTATTGATGTAACGACCTCTAGAGAAGAATATGTGTATGTTGATAAGGGCAACGGACTTTTGGATAAACGTATTACGCGTTTACGTCCGGGAACCGTTGGTATTTGTGCTTCTATTATGCATAAATATAAGGTAGATGCTATTCCGCATTTGTTATGTGGTGGTTTTACTAAAGAGGAAACCGAATATGTTTTGGTAGATTGTCACTATTTAGGTATTGATAACGTGGTGGCATTGCGTGGTGATTCTAGGAAAGATGAACCTTATTTTGTTCCTACCAAAGGCGGAAATGCTTATGCAAGCGAATTGGTACAACAAATCACGAACTTAAACAATGGTAAATATTTGCACGATGAGATAGAGGTTGAACACAATTACGATTTTTGTATTGGTGTAGCTGGTTACCCAGAAAAGCACATGGAAGCACCTTCTTTTAATTCCGATTTAAAGCGTTTAAAAGAAAAGGTAGATGCTGGTGCCGATTATGTTGTGACACAAATGTTTTTTGATAATAAAAAGTATTTTGACTTTGTAGAAAGAGCTAGGGAAATTGGTATTACGGTGCCTATTATTCCAGGCATTAAGCCACTTGCTATTAAACGTCACTTACAAATTTTACCACAGGTTTTTAAAATAGACTTACCCGAAGAGCTTATTGAAGCGGTTGAGGCTTGCAAAGACAATATTGCTGTAAGGCAAGTAGGTATTGAGTTTGCTATTCAGCAATCTAAAGAATTGAAAGCAGCAGGTGTGCCGTTTTTACATTATTACTCTATGGGTAAAAGCGATAATATAAAAGCGATTGCATCGGAGTTATTTTAATTAATCTGTTACTTTTGCGTAACAGCAAATCTTTTAATGAAGCACTTTTTAACCTACACCTTTTTAATAGTAACGCTTTTTGTTTTTTCACAAGAAAAACAACATACATCTTACTTAGATGTTAACTATTTTAGAGGTAATATTGCATTACATAATAACGATATTCTGCATTTAATTAATGGGCATCCCGAAGGTTATATATTAAGTTGGAATAAAAAAACCTATGGTTTTAATGCTTGGGAGCAACGTTATAATTATCCCGATTATGGTGTGACTTACATTTACCAAAACCTAAAAAATGAGGTTTTAGGTAGTAGCGCATCCCTTTATGCACATTATAATTTCTATTTTTTAAATCGGAATTTAATGTTCAGAATCGGGCAAGGTATTGGGTACACTCCAAATCCATACGATAAAAAAGAAAATTATAGAAACATTGCTTTTGGTACTCATTTATTAAGTAGTACCATGATAATGCTTAATTACAAAAAGGAACGAATCATTGGTGACTTTGGATTACAAGCGGGCTTTTCGCTAATTCATTATTCAAATGCAAATGTGAAAGCGCCAAATACAAGCGTTAATACCATTGCTTTTAATTTGGGTGTGACCTATAATCTAGATGCCGAAGAACCTGAATATATTACAACCATAGCAGATGGTGAAAAGGAAAAATTTACCCAGCCTATAAAATATAATGTTGTTTTTAGAGGTGGTGTTAACGAAAGCGATGTCGTTGGTAGTGGTCAATTTCCGTTTTATATCGTTTCAGCTTATGCCGATAAACGTATTAATATTAAAAGTGCACTGCAATTAGGAACCGATGTGTTTTTTTCAAACTTTTTAAAAGAATATATTCATTATAGATCGGTGTCTTATCCTGAAGAGCCCACAACAGGAAATGAAGACCATAAACGTGTTGGTGTTTTTGCTGGTCACGAACTGTTTGTTAACAAAACGTCATTGATTACACAATTAGGATATTATGTGTATTATCCATTCGATTTTGAAGGAAGAACCTATTTCAGAATCGGTTTAAAGCGTTATATTAACGAAAAGTGGTTTGGTGCGCTAACTTTAAAATCGCATGGAGCAAAAGCGGAAGCTGTTGAATTAGGAATAGGTGTAAGATTATAATCATTCCTGCGTAGGCAGGAATCTTATTAATTGAAACTTAAAAGTAAAAATGAGGATTCCTTCCCGATAATTATTGGGATTCTCAGGAATGACAAAAGATGAAAAATTTAGTTTACATATTAATGTCCCTTTTGATGCTCGCTTGCAATAGCGAACAAGCAGGCGATTGTTTTCAAACTACGGGAACTATTATCCAACAAGAAGTTTCAGTTTCTAACTTCGATAAAATATTAGTCAACAGAGATATTGAATTGATCATAAAAGAAGGTGCGGAGCAAAAAGTAATTATTGAAACCGGTAAAAACTTATTGAATGATGTCGAAGCGGTGGTTATTGATGGAAAACTTATTCTAACAGATAATAATAGTTGTAATTATGTGCGAGATTATGGTATTACAAAAGTGTATGTAACATCTCCAAACATCACCGAAATTAGAAGTTCTACACAATACGATGTACGTTCTGATGGGGTCTTAACCTACCCAAACTTAACTATTTTGGCGGAAGATTACAGCGCCCCTGGTACTTTTACTAATGGCAATTTTAAGTTTCAAATCGATAATGTGACATTCAAATTGGTATTTAACAACTTATCCAATTGTTATATTTCGGGGAAAACCAATAACCTGAATATTACATTTGCAGCAGGCACATCGCGTTTTGAAGGGGCTAATTTAGTGGCTCAAAACGTCACACTTTGGAACCGAAGTTCCAACGATATGATCGTAAACCCGCAACAATCTTTAACAGGAAAAATATCTGGTACAGGTAACGTTATTTCGGTAACGCATCCACCAATTGTTGAGGTTCAAGAATTATATAAAGGACGCTTAATTTTTAATTAAACCCACCGACTGCTTAGCAATTTCCAATTCTTCATTAGTTGGAACTACCAAGATTTTTGCTTGTGAATCTTCCTTATTTATAGCTCGAATGGTTCTTAAATCAGAATTGTTTTTTTCAGTATCCAAATTAATTCCCAAAAACTCTAAATCTTCACAAATTAGCTGTCGCATAAATTTTGAGTTTTCACCAATACCGCCCGTAAACACTATGGCATCAAGTCCGTTTAGCACAGCAGCATAACTTCCTATATATTTTTTTATTCGATAAGCGTTCATATGTAAAGCCAATATACAATCGTTATTGCCTTTCGCGGCCATAATTTCTATATCTCTTAAATCGCTATACCCGGTAAGTCCTAACATGCCGCTTTTTTTATTCAATAAGGTGTTTATATCCTTTAAATGGTATTTTAGTTTGTCTTTTAAATAAAAAATTATGGAAGGGTCAATGTCGCCAGATCGTGTTCCCATAATTAAGCCACTAAGAGGCGAAAAACCTAAAGAATGGTCGATGCTTTTTCCATTTTTTACAGCCGTCATACTGCAACCATTTCCTAGATGAATGGTGATGATTTTAGACTCTTTTTTGCCTAAAAACGCGATAGCTTTTTCTGAAACATATTTATGGCTTGTCCCATGAAAACCATACAAGCGGATATTATGTTCTGTTAAAAACTCATTGGGAATGGCATATTTATAGGCATATTCTGGAATGCTTTGATGAAAAGCGGTATCGAAAACAGCTACTTGTTTTGCTTTTGGAAAAATATCTTCAGCCACTACAATGCCTTCTAAATTAGCAGGATTATGTAACGGTGCTAAAGAAGATAAGGCTTTTATTTTCTCTTTAACCTCTTCTGTAATTTCGGTAGTATTACTGAAATAAATACCGCCATGTACCACTCTATGGCCAACAATGGCAATATCTTCAGGTAATTTTATAACACCTACATTTTTATCTAAAAGATGCTGCGCTACTAATTTCAAACCCATTTTATGGTTTAAGATTTTCGATTCCAATTCAATGGCATCTTTATCTGTTTTAAATTTAAAAATAGCATCGTTAAAACCAATACGCTCCACAATTCCAGAGCATAAAATGGTTTCATCTGGCATTGAGAATAATTGAAATTTCAAAGAAGAACTTCCAGAGTTTAATATTAATACTTGCATATTTAATTTTCTTGAGCTTGTATGGCGGTTATTATAACGGTACTGTAAATATCGTCTACAGTACAGCCTCTACTTAAATCATTAACGGGTTTGTTCAATCCTTGTAAAACAGGACCAATGGCTAGTGCGCCCGTTTCACGTTGTACTGCTTTATAGGTGTTGTTTCCTGTGTTTAAGTCTGGAAAAATAAGCACGCTGGCACTACCTGCAACTTCAGAATCTGGTAATTTGCTTTTTCCTATACGCATATCAACCGCAGCATCATATTGAATGGGCCCTTCTATTTTTAAAGTTGGTGCTTCCAATTTAACTATTTCGGTTGCTTCCCTAACTTTTTCAACATCGACACCTTTTCCCGACGCACCCGATGAGTACGATAACATAGCTACTTTAGGTTCAATTCCAAAGTCTTTAGCAGTTTGTGCCGATGAAATGGCAATTTCTGCCAATTCTTGTGCATTTGGGTTTGGGTTAATGGCACAATCACCAAAAACCGAAATTCTATCTTCTAAACACATAAAGAAAATAGACGATACAATATTCACGCCCGGTTTTGTTTTAATAAACTGTAAAGCAGGACGTAAGGTGTGTTGTGTCGTGTGTACAGCACCAGAAACCATACCGTCGGCATGCCCTTTGTAAATCATCATGGTTCCAAAATACGATACATCAGACATGGCATCTCTTGCCATTTCTAAGTTGACGTTTTTATGTTTTCTAAGTTCGTAAAAGGTGTTTACGTAATCTTCAAAGTATGGCGATTTTGTGGGCGATACTATGTTTACGGTATTTAAATCTAAAGAAATATCGAGTTTTTCGATACGCTCTTTAATTAATTCTTTATCACCAATAAGCGTTAATTCTACGACTTGTGCATTTATTAATCGGGCAGCGGCTTCTAAAACGCGTTCATCGTAACCTTCAGGCAACACAATATGTTTTTTGTTTTTTAAAGCACGTTGTAATAAATTGTATTGGAACATTCTTGGTGTGAATGCACCCGATTCGAAGGTTATTAATCTTTCAGCTAGTTTATCAGTATCCACATGTTTTTCAAAAGTTGAAATAGATGTGGTTATTTTTTCGGTGTTTTCGGCATATATTTTAGATTTAATATTCCCAATGATGTTAGTAGCCATATACGTACCGTCTTTCACGCTAATTATCGGTACAACACTAGAGAGACCTTCGATAAGTTTTAAGATAGGTGCTTCAGGAATAAGACCACCTGTTAAAATAATACCAGAAATTTTTGGATAATTTTTGGATATGTTAGCTTGTAATGCTCCTAAAATGATATCGGCTCTATCGCCGGGGGTAATAACCAAAGCATTTTCTTTTAAATGGATAAGGTAGTTGCGTAATTGCATCGCACCCACACTAAAACTGTCTATAAGATTATTTAGCATGTCCTTACCAAAAAGCACTTTGCCATCAAGCAATTTTATAACTTCTTTTACTGTGGGGCTCGATAAACTATGGATTTTCGGAATGACCGTAATATCGGTAGTGTTTATACGCTCAAGCAATAGATTTTTTAAGGTTGAAATGTCTTCTGGATTTACCTTGTTGGTCATTATAGAAAGTACGTTGACCTCATTTCTAAAGGTGTCGTGTGCCAATTGGGCGTTATCAACAATTTCTTTAAAGTCTTTTTTGTCACCTTGTAGAACAATAATAACCGGAAGTCCCAAGTTTTTTGAAATTAGAATATTTAAGTCTAATTCTATACTGGAGTTTTCGTGTGAAAAATCAGTGCCTTCAACTAAAACAAAATCGAAATGTTGTTCGATGTGTTTGTATTTTTTAATGATTTCATCAATGACTTCTCCAGATTTCCCTTGGTTATATAGATCAAGCACTTCATTTCTGGTAAAGGCAAAGGTTTTTTTGTAATTTATATCAATCTCAAAATGTGATAGTACGGTACTAATATGGTTGTCCATTTCGCCATCGTCTAAATCTTCAATAATAGGTCTGAAATACCCGACTTTGGCTGTTTTTCCTAAAAGCATACGCATTAAGCCTAAAACAACAACCGATTTTCCGCTGTTTGGTTCAATGGTAGCTACATAAATTCCTTTACTCATTTGGTGTTTTGTAGTTTTATAAAGATAATTGTTTGCTTTGTTTTAAGCCAACAACCAAACTTATTTTATTGTTAAAATAATGATGCTACAAAATTAACACCTACATTTTTTAGTAAAGATGATATTGGTCATAATTCTTGATGTTAATTGCTGAATCTCCGTTTATGATTTGTACGTGATAAGTTGTGTGATTGAGAGTGAGGATTTTTGTAAGTAGGCTTATACTAGCAATTATTTTGTATGGAAGTAGTTTTTGTTTTTTCGTTTATTATTTCTTTTCCTGAAATTATAAAAGGAAAAAGCCAAAAGACTAACCAAATTAATGTATGTCTTGGCATAATTTGATATTTATAATTCCAATAGTAAAATCCTGATATAAATGTTAGAGCAATTAACGAGTCCGATATTTTTATTTGGTTTTGTGAATATCGGTCTAAATGAGTTTTGTTCATCTTTTTGATATCTCTCATTTGCTCTTTCCCGTACCAACTGTGTTTGTCAGGAAAATATACTAAAAGCATATAGGCATTTTGAAAAATATAAATCAGCGAAACGCCAAGTAAGAAATATTGAAGTACATTAAGTCCATCATTTAGTGTTTTGTAATCAACAAAGTAGTTAAAATTGAAAACTCTGTAGATATGGTCAATAGCAAAAATAATCATAATTATTGAACTCCAAATGCTCAAAAACAGCCTGAAATTCCTTGTCAACCTCATGTATGAGAATGCGTGAATAAATGAAACAGCACAGAATATTAGTCCGATTCCCATTAAGATATATGCAAAGATGTTTTTAAAGTTTAAGAATCCAATATCTAGTATCCAGTAGATTACAGAAATTGATTGTATAAGAGTAATTCCTTCTGTCAGTTTTGGAACAATTTTTTTCTCGTTATAAGACGCTGAAATTAGTACAAAGAAAAAAATGAACCAATACGGCCACATTTCGATATGATTCTCAAAATTGTAATTTTGTTCTCGTTTCCCTGGTATAAAAGCAAAAACACTCAATAGGATTGCACCAAGAATTTTTAAGGCTATTGTTTTCCAGGCCGTTGAAAGTCTTTTGTTTTCAAAAATAATCCCTAAAACGAGAGGTATAATCATAATTGAAATAAGACTTCTTTCACTTTGGTAAGTGCGGTAAAATACATATCCGAAAAACATGCTGGCTAGAATACCACCTATTGACAGAAGTAGATTAATGTTAGTGAATTCTATATTCCCTATTTTTCTCGAAGTCATTTTTTAAATTATCGCTAACCATCAAATATAATAACCTCTAATAAAAAAACAACATTATTTAGAAGTCAATTCTCTAAACAAACTTT
>LLBZ010026437.1_pt5 | contig 13655 bp, 24 predicted proteins | sample 1489421 | NCBI WGS metagenome assembly LLBZ01 (sample SAMN04092657, study PRJNA295927) | soil metagenome | biome: Soil prokaryotic community; feature: Bulk soil; isolation source: soil from tomato rhizosphere | host: tomato cultivar Moneymaker | place: South Korea | collected 2011-11-01 | reverse complement strand
GGCGTCCTGAGCCCCGCCGACCGCTTGCCGCCACTCTGAGCGCAATTTCCCGAGGCACTTCCCCGCTCGGAACTATCCCGGTCTGTGTAACACTGGGGGCACCCTACGGGCCATGCGCAACCTCGCATCCCCCGGGCCGCTCCCGTCCATCTCGCGCACCAACGCGGGCCGAGTTATCCGCACTTCCATCCCAGCCCGCGTTATCCGACCGGAGCCCGGGCTATGCGGGGCTAGATACTTCTAGTTAGCCAGCAGGAACCGAGCGGCCCGTTACAGCAAGATGGTAGACTGGGCGCAGGGTAAAGGTCATGGGCAAGGTCGAGAAGATCGAGCACGATGTCCGCGCGCTCTCTCCGAAGGAGCTGGCGCAGTTTCGCGCGTGGTTCCTCGAATTCGACTGGGCTGCCTGGGATCGTCAGCTCGAGGCGGATGTTCAGGCCGGAAAGCTAGACGCTCTAGCCGAGAAGGCCCTCCGTGACCACGCAGCTGGCAAGACCACGTCTCTCTGAACCACCACGCCTCTCCTGCCTTCTGGGCGGCTTACCACTCTCTGCCACCGGAAGTGCGGGCGCTCGCAGATCAAGCGTATGCGCGATTGAAGCATGATCCGCGACATCCGTCCCTCCACTTCAAGAAGGTCGGGCGCTTTTGGTCCGTGCGCGTCGGCGGGCACCATCGTGCCTTGGGCGTCGAAGCGAGCGACGGGCTCCTGTGGTTCTGGATCGGCAGTCACGCGGACTACGATCGCCTGCTTGGCTAACAGACGCATGCAGCCGGCGGCGCGTAGCACGCGCCGCGGCTGATGCGTACCGTTCGGCGGCAATCCTTGACCAGGCAAGGGCATGGGAGCGGATGAGTCGGTGAGTAGCGGTTTGTCGAGCGATCCGTTCGGAGCATTCTGTCCAGGGCCTCGGGTTCAGCTCCACGGCGCTCCACTCGGCCCGCTGGCCGGTCTGGTGTTCGCGGCGAAGGACGTTTTCGACATTGCCGACCATGTCACTGGCGCGGGAAACCCCGACTGGCATCGAACGCATAGCCCCGCTGAACGTACCGCTACAGCCATCCAACGTTTGCTTCAGGCGGGTGCGACCCTGGCCGGGAAGACCCAGATGGATGAACTGGCCTACGGCGTGCTCGGCGAGAATGCGCACTACGGAACGCCGGTGAATCCGGTGGCGCCGAACCGCGTGCCCGGTGGGTCGTCGAGCGGCTCTGCGAGCTGCGTCGCGGGTGGATTGGTGGACTTCGCGCTCGGAAGCGACACGGCCTGTTCGGTCCGGCTTCCAGCTGCGCTCTGTGGGCTGTTCGGCATCAGGCCGACGTTAGGCCGAGTGTCAACCTGCGGCATGGTGCCGTTATCGCCAAGCCTTGATACCGTAGGTTGGTTCGCTCGCGACGCCGAACTCTTTCAACGGATCGGCGGCGTCCTACTGCCGCCCGGGCCCGAGGTGCCACCGGCCAGAACCCTCCTCGTTGCGGAGGACGCTTTCGCCTTGGCGAGTCCCAAGATCGTGGACAGTCTTCGGGCTGCGGTCGAGGCACTTGCCGGTCGTTTCGATTCGGTTCGGACGGTCCGCCTCATCGACGCCGGCTCACAGCCTGGCCTGGACCGCTTCTGGTTTCATGTCTGGTCGGTACAGGTCCGCGAAGTCTGGGCCCTTCATGGCGAGTGGATCTTGAACACGAAGCCGAACTCTCGTGTGCTTTCTCGAGAAATGCTGGCCGTTGGAGCAGATTCGACGCCAGAAGAGCTGGAGAAAGCACGGACGACATGGCGAGAGTTGCGACACGCCGTACTGCGAAAGATTACGAATGGCTGCCTGATGTGTCTACCCACCGTCACTGATTGTGGCCCCGAGCGGGGCAGCGACCAAGCCCAGCGCATGGCGTTCAGTCGGTCCACGCTATGCCTCATGAGCATTGCCGGAGTCGCCGGTCTACCTCAAATCACTCTGCCGGTCGCCGCGGTAGACGGATGTCCGATAGGGCTCTCGCTCATCGGGGTCTCCGGCTCCGACGAGAACCTGCTAAACCTCGCAGCGCAGCTCATGGCAGGGCCCGATCCGGCTATCAGCCGGCCCGCCACCCCACGCACGGGACAGCTGCCGAGGTGAGCCTGACACCTTCGGCCGCCGAACATTGCGCTTCAGGAGACGCGCCGCGGCGGCGCGCTCCTGAGCGCTGCCGTTCGTTAGCTGGATCGTCCCCTGGGACCGAGCGTGAGGAATCGTATAATGCGCGTGGAGGGCTTAGGCGCGTGATCACCTTCAAGGTCGAGGTGGAGCAGGAAGAGGACGGCCGCTGGCTCGCAGAAGTTCTTGAGCTCCCGGGCGTCCTAGCGTATGGCAAGGATCAGGATGCCGCGGTGTCGAAAGTCCAGGCGTTGGCACTCCGCGTGGTCGCGGAACGTCTGGAGCACGGCGAAGCTGGCCCCCAGCTTCTGAGCATTTCGTTCGCGGCGGCATGAGCGCATGGCCCAGTACCCGCGCTCGGCGGGTACTGGCGGCCCTCCTGAGACTCGGGTGGGCAGTAAAGCGGCAGTCGGGCTCCCATCGCACGCTCTCCCGGCCCGGGTGGGCCGATTTCGTATTCGCCTTCCATGAGGATGAGGAGATCGGGCCGCGCATGCTGGCACGGATAGCCAAGCCGCACCGGGCTGCGGCCCGACGATTTTTGACCGAGCGGTACCAGCTAACCACACACTGGAGCGGACGCGCTGTGCGCGCCGCTCACTGTGATCGTTATGCGGAGCGAACGGATCACGAAGCTGCTGGACGCGGTGCCCGCTGATGAGATGGCCGTCAGCCTGAAGGCGCTTCGCGATATCGGCGCGTGTCACGCGCGCTTGAGAACTCTTGGATATGCCGGATGTACGAGCGGTTGGCAAACGAGCGCCACGGCGGCGTATAGTGGTGCCACCTGATGGATTACACGTTCCTCGTCGACGCCTATGCGAGCGAGCGTCTCAAGACACTCTCGGTGTGGGCGATGTTCGACGACGCCGACCTCGACATTCGGCCGCACCCGAATCTGGCACGTGACCGCACGTTCCGCGAGCACATGGTTCATCAGTGCCTTAGCGAGGACAAATGGTTCACGGGAATGTTCGGTGTCGACGTCGCCGCGCCGCCGCTCGCCGCCGAGGAGACGCGCCTAGCGTTTATCCGCCGGTACGCGGAGGATTCCGCAAGGCGACTCGCCCGGCTCGGGGAGAAGGATACCGAGTGGTGGAAACAGGACGTCGCGTTCTTCGACACGATCCACAGCCGCGCGTGGATCATGGTGAGACGCATCGCACACACGGCGCACCATCGCGCGGAGCAGACGACACTGCTGAGACTCCTGGGCCGTCAGGTCTGGAGCGTATACGGGCCGTCCGTGGACACCGGTGGGCTGCCGGCGAACGGCGCGCGCACGATCTATGCGTATCCGAGCGTCGAGGCGCTCATTGCCGGAGAATCGCGCGGCGGGGAAAAGACGTTGTTGCCCGGGCCGGGTTCGCACCCAAGCACGGAGCGCTCGGGACAGTCGTAGCCGGGCGCCGAGCCCATCGTTTAGGACGCCGAGGGTGCAGTGGCGTTGGTCCTGCCCAACTCCCCGCTTCAGCGGACCGGCTGCGCCAGCCGCTGAGCGAGAGCGTTAGGTTTCCATTCTGTCGCAAGGCATTGACTATGCAGGAATCTTTTGGGGCACACGTAGAAGCGCTGGTCACGTCATCGGAACTCGTGATTGAGCGGCCGCGGGGTTCCGCCATCGATGTGTGGCGTGGGTCGCTGGCCCAAGGCCACCTGGATGCAGTGGTGTGCACGGTCGACTTGGAAAAACGGGGTGCAGAAGTCAAGCTCCTGCTGGGCTGCACGCCTGCAGAGAAGCAGATCATCTGCGCATTTCATCGGAGTGCATGGACTGCTGCGCTCCTGGTCGAACGGCGGCCTCTCTCTACTCCCGTACCGCTGGAGGAGTAGGGCACCGAGTCCAGGGCACGCGCGCGGGAAGCGTCCCAACGGTTGCAGCGCCCCTGCTCAGGCCGTATCCCGCGCTGGGAGCCCACAAGAGCCGCCAGGAGCTACGCGACGCTTCACGCAGCATGGGGGAGCCCTCAGACGATGAGCAGGAAGGGAAGCGGGATGCCAACCGGGGCTCAACCTAACTTGGGCGACCGATCATGAAATGCGACCTGGGGGAGCTTTGTTAGCAAAGTGGCGCGACTACTCCTTTGACGAGTGGGCCGCGCTGACGCCAGAGGCGAGAGTCGAACTGATGCTGCATTACTGGGATCCGCAACGACCGACGATCGGCGAGCGAACTCGTCTTGCGATTACAGATGCGTTCGCAGACGCATATCCTTCGCTGATCAACCACGCGCTGGCGACGACCGCTTATTTCTCGAATTGGGGCTGGTGCATTGCTGTGGTGGTCACAGACACCTCTGTGCCAGTACCGCGTCGTTTCGATATGTTTCCCGTAGTTAAAGGCGTTCGAACCGGCTCAGGACAGTCCTTTCAGTCGGCTAGATGGATCACGCGGAAAAGGTCGTGATTCCCCGATGGTACGGTCTAGCATCGCAGCGCAGCCGACCGGGGCTCGCGATGCTCCCCCCGGCGGCTGACCGCGGTCGTTAGCCAGACAGGAGATCGAGGACACAGCAACATGCCACTGTCGGAGATCCAACGGGAGGAGGTGAATCGGCGTCTCAGTGCATTCTGCGATGCCCGCGTGCCGCCCGCCGCCCGCAACCAAGTGCGTGTCGGCTTCCGCATCAAAGGCCCAGAGGTAGTCATTTGAAGAACGCCCGGGTTTTGAGCGGCCCGAAGAGTGGCACGAGCAGGCAGTAGCGAAATTCCGCTACGTTGGAACCCCAAAGGGGTGGCGACTGTACTGCCAACACACCGCGACCTTTGCTGGCACGCATAGGAGGCTCTGCCTGCCGCGCCACACTTCAAGAAGCTATTCGAGGAAGTTGCTGCGGATCCAGCCGGGATCTTCTGGGGCTAGCGTGAGGAAGACGCTGTCTGACAGGCCGTTCGAGCGGGCCGGCATGACCGCGTTGCGCCAAGTCGACTGCGCCACCGCCGGCCGCTCAGCGCCGGATCGTTAGACGACACCGGCGGGAATCGTGATGGATGCGGGTACGGTTGGCGGAATTGGCGGCGGTTTGATCGGCGTAGCTGGTGGAATAGTTGGGACCTACTTCAGCATCAAGAACACCGCCGGGCCACGCGAGCGCACGTTCATGATCCAGGTTGCGGCGGTCACGTGGCTCGCGGTGACGGTGTTCTTGATTGGCCTCTTCATGTTGCCGCGCCCATTCAATTACCTGTTGTGGGTGCCATACGGGATTGCACTGCCACTGGGCATCTCGTGGTGCAATCGGCGGCAGCGCGCGATCCGGGCGGAAGAGGCAGCTTAGTGTCGTCTAACAACCGGCTGCAACGGACCGGGGAGGGATAGAGTGCCAGTATCCAATTGTCAGTAGCCGGCCGCTGAGCCGGGACGTTAGCCAGCTGAAGGGGATGTTGGAGTGATTAGCGTTGACGTTGAAGCCGTCGTCGAAAAGATCGTCGATACTCGACGCTCCGTGCCCGTTCAGCGCAGCGTCCTCGTGGCGGTCACCGGAATCGACGGCTGTGGGAAAGGCTATATTACGGCGCAGATCGTCAAGGTGCTTCAAGAACGAGGTGTGCGGAGTACAGGCATCAACATCGACGGATGGTTGAACCTCTCTCGCGTGCGCTTCAGCCACACCAGCCCCGACGAGCACTTCTATCTGCACGCGATCCGCTTCGACCAGATGTTCGCGGAGGTGGTTCTGCCACTCCGTCATCGGCGGTCGCTGTGCATCGAGGCAGAGTATGCGGACGAAACTGCGTCATGTTGGAGGGCATTTACTTGCTTAAGCGTGAGTTCCAGCCGTACTACGATCCGTCGTTCTGGAGCGAGTGCAGCTTCGATACAGCACTAGAGCGGGCAATAGCACGTGCGCAAGAAGGCTTGCCTCCTGAAGAGACCGTGGAGGCGTATAGGAGAATCTATTTCCCTGCTCAGCAAATTCATTTCGAGCGCGACAATCCCCGCGCCGCGGCGACGGCGACCATCAACAATGACCCGAAGTTGGGTATCACTTGGAATACCCGTAGTTAAGGGGCTGGCGCTAGCCGGACGTGATGAGTTCGGCAGTCATGACAGGGTCTTTCTCGAGACCATGCTCGGCTGCAGGTGGCCGAACACGACGACGGGCAGTTGTTGAGGCGCCGCGCAGCACAATAACTCGAAACTCACAGGAGACAAGATGCCCAACGCCGCCCTGCCTCCCGCGGTGTCCGAGACACTCGCGATGCTCTCGTCTCCGATGCTGCTGATCACTACACATGCCCACGGCCGAAGTAACGGGTTGGTGGCTCGGAGCGGTGTCTTCGCGAGCCTGGTGCCCGAGGCCCCACGCGTGCTCATCGAGCTCACCAAGGCGAACCTCACGCATGATCTCGTGCTCGCCTCGCGTGTCTTCGCGCTCCATACGTTGCCAGCCACACCGCACGATGCGCTCCGGACGTCCCTTTTTCTGGTGCACGCGCTCGGGATGCGTTCGGGGCACGACGGTGACAAGATGGCGGGCATCGAGGCGCGGCCGGGCGTGACCGGCTGTCCCATCCTCACGGAGGCACTGACCTATCTGGAGGCGCGCGTCGTCGCCACCCTGGACGGTGAAGAGCTCACGATCTTTCTCGCCGACGTGGTCCACGGTGGCCGATTCCGCGACGGAGAGCCGCTCACGTTCGACCTTCTTCGCCAGCACGTGCCGAAGGAATGGATCGCCGAGTGGACTACCAGCCGTGAACGTCAGATCGACGACGCGAGACGGCGGAGAGGCCTCAAATGAGGACTGAACATGCCCGTTCGGGGTAACAAGGCGATCTGGGAAGCCGAGACCTTCGGCGAGCAGATGATCGACGTGACCGTCGGCGATTTGCTCGACCAGCAGGCGGCGGCCGCTCCCGACAAGGAAGCACTTGTCTATCGCTATCCCGAGATCGGGTTGAACCTGCGGCTTACCTACGCCGGGCTACGCGACGAGGCCAACCAGGTCGCGAAGGGCCTGATGGCGCTCGGCATCGGGCTCGGTGACCACGTGGCCGTGCTCGCGAGCAACGTGCCGGAATGGGTCCTGCTCGAGATGGCGCTCGCGAAGATCGGCGCCCTGCTCGTCACGGTCAACACGAACTTTCGGCAGGCGGAGCTCGAATACGTTCTGCGCCAGGCCGATGTCCACACGCTCGTGCTGATGGACGAATACCGCGGCAACGACTACGTGAAGTCGCTGGAAGCGCTGCTGCCCGAGCTCGACACCGTCACGGACCCCGTGACTGAAACCGTGACGAATGCCAGGTTCCCGAGCTTCCGGCGCGCCGTCCTGCTCGGCGGGCGACGGCATCGTGGCCTGCTGCCGTTTTCGCGACTCCGCGAGCTATCGACGGTCGTGTCCGACGAGGCGCTGGCCGAGCGGCAGGCGGCGGTGACGCCACGGCACGCCTCGCAGCTCCAGTTCACGAGCGGGACCACCGGCGCGCCGAAAGGCGCCGTCATCACGCACCACGGCACGATCAACAACGCCCGGTTCATCGCCCGGCGGGCGCGATTTGGCGCCGACGACCGATTGCTGAGTGCGATGCCGCTCTTCCACACTGCGGGCAGCGTCGTCGACCAGCTGTCGATGCTGGTCAGCGGCGGCACCGTGGTGAGGGCAATCGCCTTCGATGCCGCCAAGATGCTCGAGCTGATCGAGCGCGAGAAGGCGACCGCGGTGAATGCCGTGCCGACGATGATCATTGCGATGCTGCACGAACCGCGCTTCCGGGCCGGCGAATTCGATATGAGCTCGCTTCGCTCGGTGCTCACCGCCGGCACGCCGATTCCGGTGCCGCTGATGGAGCAGGTGAAAGCCCGGTGGGGCGCGGAGCCCATTATCATGTTCGGGATGACCGAAGCAAGCCCGATCATCACGCAGACGCGGCCCGACGACAGCTTCGAGCTGCGGTCGGCGACGGTCGGTATCCCACTGCCGTACACCGAGGTCAAGATCGTCGATGCGAACGGCACCGTCGTCGATGTCGGTCAGCCGGGCGAGATCCTCGTCCGCGGCTACAACGTGATGCAGGGTTACTACCGGATGCCGGAGCAGACTGCGGCGGCGATCGACGCCGACGGCTGGCTGCACACTGGCGACCTCGCCTCGATGGACGAGCGGGGCTATGTTCGCATCGTCGGTCGCATCAAGGACATGATCATTCGTGGCGGCGAGAACGTCTATCCGGCAGAGGTCGAGGCGTTCCTGATGCGTCACCCGAGTATCCGTCAGGCCCATGTCGTCGGTGTGCCCGATTCCTACATGGGCGAGGAGGCGGTGGCGGTCCTGCAGTTGAAGGAAGGCGAGGCACTGACCGAGGACGACGTGCGCGGCTATTGTCGCGCGCAGCTTGCGCGCCACAAGGTACCGAAGTACGTGCGCTTCGTTTCCGAGTACCCGCAGACACCGAGCGGCAAGGTGAAGAAGTTCGAGCTCCGGGCCACGATGATCGCCGCCCTCGGCCTCGACGCCGGCGGGCGCTGAAGCCGTCGTGACCTCTCGCGGCGGCTCATCGGTGGGTACCGAGCGACTGACGTCAGACCGCCGAACAAGCCGCGGCAGCGGTCCGGCTTCGCCGGCCACTGAGCGGCAGCGTTAGGCTGACAGGGATCGAGGACACAGCGACATGACACTGTCGGAGCTCCAACGGGCAGAGGTGAACAGGCGCCTCGGTGCATTCTGCGATGCTCGCGTGCCGCCCGCCGCCCGCAACAAAATGCGTGTTGGCTTCCGCATCAAGGGATCCGAGGTGATCCTGTTCGAAGAACGCCCGGGTTTTCAGCGGCCCGGAGAGTGGCAGGAGCAGGCGGTAGCGAAGTTCCGCTACGTTGCCAGCCAAAAGGTGTGGCGACTGTACTGCCAACACCGGGACCTTCGCTGGCACGCGTACGGGGCTCTGCCCGCCGCGCCACACTTCAAGAAGTTACTCGATGAAGTTGCTGCGGACCCAACTGGGATCTTTTGGGGCTAGCGTGGATGACACACGCGGTCTGACAGGCCGTTCGAGCGGGCCGGGCTGAGCCCGTCGCCTCGAGCCGCATGCGCCAGCGCCGGCCGCTCTACGCCTTTGCGGTAGATGCAGCGGGAGAGGTTGTGGAGAAGGAACGGACATGGGAGGATCAAGCATGCTGTCGAACACCCTGGCTGCCCTCCTGAAGCTTCCTGCCAAGGACCGTGTAGAGCTGGCCATGGCGCTTTGGGAGAGCCTTACCGATGCCGAGCGTGAGGCTGAGCTTGTTTTGACGGCAGAGCAGGAGGAAGAGCTCGACAGACGGCTCGCGGACCATCTCGCGAATCCTGGTAGCGCCATCCCCTGGGAAGAGGTGCGCCGGAAGCTCGCGAGCGGTGCGTGACGCCGCGCCTCGTATTTCGACCTGAGGCCGAGGCAGAGTTACTTGATGCGCCAGTGGTATGAGAGCGAGCGTGTGGGCCTCGGAGCCATCTTCGCCGCCGCTGTCGAAACGACAATTACGGCTATTCTCCACAATCCGCTGGCCTATGCTCGCGTGAAGCGGGAGATACGGCGCGCAGTCGTCCGGCGATTTTCGTACGCGGTGTACCTCAGCCCTATGGGCGACGAAATCATCATCTTGGCAGTCATGCACGGCCGCCGGAATCCACGACATTGGCGATCACGGCGCTGAGTCTAACTCCCGGCTGGAGCGGTCCGGCTTTGCCGGCCGCTCGCCCGGCGCGTTAGGCAGCGCGGAAAACGCCTGATGATTGCTCTGTACGTGGATGGGTGGGTTGATCTTGATGCGAGCCTTCCAGCCATCGAGGCGGCCGTCCGAAGCCTCGACGGAGCCGCCCAGACCCTGCTGGTGGTTGAGCTGCCGTCCGGGGCCACTATTACCGTCGGTGGGGGACCCGACGAGTTCGTGGTGGAGATTGCAGCGAATGAAAGGGATCGGTGGACTGTGGTCGATCCGCGAAGGCCGGAAGGCCGGGTTGAGCTGGTCATGGGTGGGGAACGCGTCGATCCTCCAGCGCGGTTATGCGTAGACCGGGAAGCCGCCGTGGAGGCAGTCAGGACCTTCGTTTCCGGGAACGGCGCGCGGAGCGCTCGCCTCCAGTGGTCCGCTGAAACATAGCTTCCGCCTGACGGCGGCGCTCGGACCCGAGAAGCCGCCAGAAGCGGCCTTCGGCAGCTTGGCTTCGAGGATGCCCGGATCGAGGGGGATTTCATCCCGGCGATGGCACTGCGTAACGAGATCGACGTCGGGCACATCGAACTCGGGCTCTTTACGATGGACCAACTCAAGGTCATCCACGCGTTTACGGAGCGTGCCGAAGGAGCCTTTCGCGAGCTCTTCGAGCGCCTACTCTCAGCGGTAGAATCTGGAGGATTCGCCGTTGCCCCATACACGGCTAGCAGCGTTCGACCTGAAGCAGTTGCAATTGTTGAGCGACTGCGTGAGGGGACGCCGCCCGGGGCGGTCTAACGGACAGGCAAATGCTCATCACTTTTCAAGAGGACAGTGTCCTCCGGATCTACCCGTCAGTGGAGGAGGCCGTACGTGACGTCGAGGCCCTTGATGCAGAGCAGACCTTTCGGAGCGTCTTCGACGAGACCGGGCAACGGTACGTGATTCGTTGGATTCGCCCGAATGACCGCGGCCGCTTCATCCGCAACGTGGTCGGGAACGGCCAGTACACCTTGGCCCTACCGGCGGAGTCGATGTCGACGGCCTGCGGAAGGTGATCCGGGACGCTCAATTCGTCGAGCCCGAGTCGCTCCGGCCATGGCTACGAGAGCTGGAAGGCCGGCTAACAAGCCGCTAGAGCAAGCGGGCTGGGATTGCACTATCCGAAACCGATCAGGCGCGAGGGTGCGCAGGAGGTCAAAGCCATGAGTCCCAAGCATTTCGTTCTGAAGCCAGGCGATCGCAGCGCGGCTCTCAGCGTGGTGGGCACGAATGTGACCGTTCTCGTGTCGGCCGCGGAATCGAAAAGCCATCAGGTCACGCTCCAGTCAGGCGACGAGCGAACCGGCCCGCCGCCACACAGCCATGACTGGGACGAGTCGTTCTACGTAACCAGGGGCCACGTGCAATTCACGTGCGGCGGCCAGACCACGATGTGCGAGGCGGGCACACTCGTCCATATTCCGGCCGGCGTCGTTCACGCTTTCAGCTATGGCCCCGGCGGCGGCGAGATGCTGGAAGTCACAGCAATGGGAAGCAGAGCGATCCAGATGTTCACCGCGCTGGACCGGGAGGTTCCGCCGGGTCCGGTGGACGTCCCCAAAGTGGTCCAGGTGGCCGGCGAGTACGGAGTCAAATTTCACATTTGACGCACCCGTCTTGCTCGCTCAGGGCGCGGGCGTGAGGCGCACAAGGGAGGCCCCATCGGATGAGAGCTGATCGGCCTGCGGAGTCGGCGCTGCGCGCCGCCGCTGATGCGGAGGGTTGAGCACCTAGATGCTGGTGAAGGCCACGGTGTTGTGGATCGTAGGCCTGGTCACGCTCGTGCCGTACGGCACGTACTACCTGCTCTTCCACGCGTCCCGCGATCAGTATGCGCTCCTGATCACGCTGATCCTGTTCTGGATCTTCGGATACTGGGGTGTGGTGGGCCCGCTCCTCATGACGCTCAAGGTACGGTCGGTATTTGGAGCGATAGAGCGGGCCCATTCCAAGGACGAGCTCATGAAGGTCCTGAAGGGTCCGGATAGCAGACACGTCGCAGTCGACCTCATCGCGACCGAAAATCACATACCGAGGTTTTTGGCCTCCCGAGTCTATGATCTTCTGATCGCTCGTCTCTCCAACCGGATTTAGTGAGGGTAGCCACACATGGGATTCGCGATTACCTGGTGTGCGGTTCGCGACGGGGATGTGCAAAGGAAGAGCACGTCATGGCGAGCTCGTCGGAACTCTGGCGCGTCGGCAAACGCGGAGGCTCAGCGCGCCGCGGGCGGGGACGCCGCTGGCGTGGACTACATCTTCGAGATTCCGCTACGAATCGCACAGGCGCTGGTGGTCTTCAAGCACGATGAAGTGACCCCGGAGCCATTTGTGATGCTATCCCGGCCTGCCCCGAAGAAGGGGCTCATCGGGAGACTCTTCGGCGGATGAGTGTTCATGATCGTCCCTCCTGAAAAGCGGCCGTTATTGGTCGGTCTGGTCTTTGCGCTGATTGGGCTCGGGCTGGTTCTGCGATGGCCGCCCGACAAGTCTGGCGATATTGCCTGGGCGGTGCCGCTGGGCAGCGCTGGGGCCTGCATCGTGGTGTACGAGCGCTGGCGGCGGCGACTACAACGGCCATCGGCGCTGTTGCGCTGGACCGGTGTAGCGATCGGTGTTGTGGCGATCGTGATGGTTATTTGCAGCAGCTTCCCGCGTTGAAGTCGGGCATGCTTCGACTCTCGGGGCAGTGGTTCGGCCGACCCCTGGACAACATTCACACCGTCACGGGAGTGTCCGCGGACGGCGAAGCACTCGAGGTCCGGTCCGACAAGGGAGAGACGCTTCGGGTCGTCCGGCCGGCGAGGTGGGTGATGATGCTGCTTCGGTGCGATGGGAGTGGGAACGCGTACGGCAAGACTCCGGGGAGGCGCTATTTCCAGGAGTACGTGCGGAAGGGGAGCGTGATCGACGCGACCACCGATGTTGACTGGTACGCCCCGCGTCTGCTGCCGTCGACGGCCGAACCGGCCGTGGTGATCTTGTGAGGGACTGCCGATGGGGAGCGCAACGATCCAGGGTCGACTGTGGGGAGCCCGTGCTCAGGACTGGGCCACCTACGTGGAGCAGATGTGCTTGCCGCTGTTCGGCGCGGCACTCGATGCCGCCCGCGTGACCTCCGGCACGCGCCTGCTCGATGCCGGGTGCGGCGCAGGGCTCGTGGCACTGCTGGCCAGCCTCCGTGGCGCGGTGGTGACTGCCCTTGACGCCTCGCCGGGGCTGCTGGCAATCGCGCGGCAACGTCTACCCGCTGCGGACGTGCGGGAGGGGGACCTGGAGGCTCTGCCTTTCGCCGACGCCGCATTCGACGCAGTGACGGCGGTGAACAGTCTCTTCTATGCGGAGGACATGACCGCTGCCATGCGCGAGCTCGTCCGAGTTGTGCGGCCCGGCGGGCGGGTGGTGGTGACCGCGTGGGGACCGCCGGAGCGGTGCGAGTTTCTGACCGCCGTGATGCCGGGGCTCGGACCGCTGATGCCGCCCCCGCCGCCCGGCACTCCGCCTCCACACCCGGGCGCCCTGTCCGAGCCAGGGGCGCTGGCGGCTGTTCTGAGCCGGGCGGGCTTGCGCGGGGTGGAGGAAGGCGAGGTCGCCTGTCCTCTTGTCTTCCCCAGCACCGAAGCGTCGTGGCGCGGCAATGCCAGCGCGGGCGTGAACCAGGCCGCCATCGCGCACAGCGGCGAGGCCGCGGTTCGCGCCGTCTACGCAAATGCCGACCGCGCTCACATGCGCCCGGACGGAAGCGTCCGTTACGAGAACGTCTTCCTGTGGGCGGCGGGCGAGAGACCGTAGAGCGAGGTGGTATGGCCAGGCTCGTATTAGGAATGAACCAGTCCCTGGACGGCTAC
>LLBZ010001078.1_pt2 | contig 13670 bp, 11 predicted proteins | sample 1489421 | NCBI WGS metagenome assembly LLBZ01 (sample SAMN04092657, study PRJNA295927) | soil metagenome | biome: Soil prokaryotic community; feature: Bulk soil; isolation source: soil from tomato rhizosphere | host: tomato cultivar Moneymaker | place: South Korea | collected 2011-11-01 | reverse complement strand
TTGAGGTACTGAAGGCGAGTAAGAAGCAAACAAAGCCTCGTCATCAGTTTTCTTTGGCAATACGCGTCCGGGAATCAAAGAAAAGAAAATTTCCCATGGCGTCTCAATGTTTATGGCACCGGAGATTCCGTATTGAGAATCAGGAGTCCGATGGCACCGCGCGATTAAGCGCGAGCAAAAGCGAAAGAAGGAGCAAAAGCTTGCGCTACTGCGTTCTTGGCTTTGGTGATGAAGTTTGCGTTTATCATCGTGAAAGAAAGATTTGCGACATTTCTTTCAAAGTCGGCTTGCATATTTTGAAAGTACAGCCTGTCGAGTCTATAAACAACCCCTGTCTACGGTATGTGTATCGTACCAGAGACAGGGACAGTTTAGTAGTGTTTCATGGCTCGTTCGATCCGGCGTTTGGCATCGCGTTTGCCGATATCGGCACGGCGATCGTACTCTTTTTTCCCTTTGCCAACCGCGAATTCGAGCTTCACAAGTCGCCTCTTACTATACAAGCGAATAGGGACCAAAGTCAAGCCTTCGGTTCTCGCTTTTCCGATGAGTGTGGCAATGTCACGCTTACGGAGAAGGAGCTTCCGGGAGCGGGTATCTTCATGAGGGACTTTTTCACCAGCGTGACGGTAGCGGGGGATGAGGGCGTTGGTGAGATAAAGCTCACCGCCGTGGATGGTGACAAAGGCGCCTTTGAGGCTCGCGTGGCCGGTTTTGACGCTTTTTACCTCGGGGCCGGTCAGCACAATACCAGCCTCGTAGTGGTCCTGGAGGCTGTAATCAAACCCGGCTCTTCGGTTGTGAGCGATGATTTTCATACTTTAGTGGTACCATATTTGGCTTAATAAAGCCATTTGTAGTAATTGACATTTTATAAAAAATATGCTAATATGTCAAGTCGATGCTTTTGTCGACCAAGTTCTTTGCTGGAGGTTAGCTATGAACCCTTTCACTCTAAGAGGGCAGCTTGCGTCTCGGCCGAGGCGTAAAGCTGGGATCACCACCCTTTTCTTCACCTTTGATGGGGATACCAATCCGTACGTCCCGTACAAAGCCCGGTTTGTCGATGGGGTTTGTGACAAGGATTTGATGCTCACGGATGGTGTGGCGCAAATCCTTCGTCCGGTGACAGAAGCTGAACTGGATCGTCCTCTGTACGTGTTCTCGATGGTCAACTAGAACCATCACAATCTGTGCCGGGTACTCTCTCATGAGGGTGCCCGGCGAAATTTTTTAACGAACTCTACTCTTCACTTTTTGATACTTTTCCGATAGGATGGGGATTGCATATGAACCAAACCCCGCATCATCTCAGGAATCATATTTCGAAAGAAGAAGCTTTCAAGAAACTTGCAGAGGAGAAATTTTCTCGGCGGGTAATTTCGTTTTATCGCTACGTCATCCTCAAGGAGCCGATGGCTCTTCGGAATGAGCTCTATGCGGAGTGGCAGAAACTCGGGGTTTTGGGCCGAATTTACCTCGCCACCGAAGGGATTAATGCCCAGCTTTCGGTTCCCGAGCCAAACTTTGAGCGTTTCAAAGAACTTTTGAATGCTCGACCGGAATTCAAAGATGTGCCGTTTAAAGTCGGAGTGGAACAAAAGCATGATGCTTTTTGGAAACTGACCGTAAAAGTACGGAAGCAAATTGTGGCGGATGGACTGTCAGCGGACGAATATGATGTGACCAATGTCGGGACTCATCTTACTGCCCGTGAGTGGAATGAACTCGCCACTGATCCGGAGGCGATTGTGGTCGATATGCGGAATGGCTATGAGTCAGCCATTGGTCGCTTTGAAGGCGCGGTGTGTCCTCCTTCACAGACATTCAAAGAAGAACTGCCACTCGTCAAAGAAGAGCTCATAGGAAAGGAAGACAAAAAAGTAATGCTCTACTGTACTGGTGGGATCCGCTGTGAGAAGGCGAGTGCCTATCTCAAACATTATGGCTTCCAAAAAGTCTTTCAGCTTCACGGGGGAATCATTGATTACAAACACCAGATCGAACGCGAGGGCCTCGAGTCTAAGTTCAAAGGGAAAAACTTTGTGTTTGACCATCGCTTGAGTGAGCGTATTACAGATGATGTCCTGGGTGAGTGTTTCAATTGTGGGAGCGCTTGTGATGACTATACCAACTGCCAGAATATGGAGTGCAATCGCCTCTTCATCCAATGTGCTCCTTGTCAGGAAGCAATGAAAAATTTTTGTAGTGCTGAGTGTAAGGAAAAACTGAGTGTGCATGCTTAGAATTTTGTTATAGAATGAGAGAAATTGATCTCTCTTTTTATAATTATGTCTTCTAAAAAAGTAGTTTCGTGGTTCCTGGCGGGTGTCGGGATTTTTTGTTGCGCTACCTTCATTGGATGGTTGCCTTTGACAGCCCAACAAGAAGGTATGGAGAAGAAAGATTTCTTAGCCTTTTTTGCTGATGAAAAAGGCTATGAATTCGGTGGGGTAATATCTCGGACCTTAGGAGAAGAGCAGGTGGTGTGGCTTGGTGGACCGGAAACAGGCCGAGCAAAAATCAATCTCTATAACGTGCCAGAAGATCAATTTACGAATGCATTGGTTTATCCAGAGAAAAAAGACGATGATGACAGATACACCACGAAACTACTCCCGTTTCCTATTAAGAAGGAAAAATTGAACTTGGTAACGAGCTTTGAAGAAGATATTCAGTCGGCGGCTACGCGTACGAGGATATCTCTTCCGATCAAAAAATCAGGGTTGTTTTATCTTGAAGCTACGATGGGAAATCGAAGAGGAGAAATGCTTTTGGTTACGAGTAATATCGTGGCCCAAGCAAAGGAAGAAGGGGGAAAGTTGGTAATTTGGACTGCTGACAGTCGAACAGGGAAACATGTGACTAGTGGGGAAATCATCGCGTATCAACTTGTGAAGAAAAAGAAAGAATTAGAAAGAACGAACATTGATGGACAGGGCATTGCAAGGATAACGAGAGGTGAGGAGGGGGATATTGCCTGGATCCGATCAGGAGGAGAAACGGCTTTCATACCACTTAATTATGCTTCACACGTACCTCAGCCAGTGAGTTATGGCTGGTGGGGAGGGAAATTTCATCCGTATGCTTCTTTTGCTAAATCATATTCTTTTACTGATCGGATGCTCTACCAACCAGGGGACACGGTCTATTTCAAAAGTCTTCTTCGACAGGATGATGATGCCGTATACTCTCTTCCAAAAGGAATGGCGAAAGTGAAAGTTTGGACTGGATGGGGAGAAGAAGAGACAATTATCTTTGAAAAGACAATGGCTATTACTGCCTCTGGAGCGGTTGATGGGAATTTTCTTATACCGAAAGATGCTCAAACAGGTGATTATTCTTACAGTGTTGATTACGGCAACCTTGATCGAAATACAGGATGGTATTCATATGGTCCATCGGTAGATACGTCTTTTGTGGTTGAGCATTATCGGAAACCGGAGTTTGGTTTAGATGTCGAAGCAAAAAATGACCTGCTTATCGTGGGGGATGCAGTCGAGTTTGAAATCCAGGGAACCTATTTTTCTGGGGAACCGTTAAATGGCAAAGAAGTTACCTATACAGTTTCGGCAGGGACGTACCATGACTACGCATACCTTACTGAGGAAGAGGATCTTTTTGGAGATACATACCGTTATGGCTGGTGGGGAGGTTCAGTGGTAACAGAAAAAAGCATTGTCTTAGATAGCGAAGGAAGATATCGAGTCACGGTACCAGCGCAAGCACATCAGAGTTTCTTGCCCCAGGTGTACCATATTCAGGTTCGGAGTCAAGATAGCGAACAGAACGAAGTGTATGAAAGCCGCAATATTCTCATTCTGCCAGGTGACTATTCCCTCTATCGCAAAGATTTTAATTATGGCAACCGAGCTGAGAAAGAGATGGAACTGCTGTTTCAAGTACGCCAAAATCGGGACAATGTTAGCTTGGCACGGCAATTTGAAGTAAAAATTCATCATGAACGTTGGGTTGAGGAAGGTTCCTTGGGCAAGTATCCCAACTATCGGAAAACAGAAAAAGACTTGGCTCCTGGTAGTATGCAAACCAATGAACAGGGTGAGGGAACTTTCCGGTTTACCCCCCCTGAAGAAGGAAGCTACCTCCTTACTTTTCTAGGTAAAGATGATCGGGGGAATGTTATCAAGCGTGAAATATGGGTCTGGGCTTCCGATAGAGATGGGTGGTTTTACCAGCCTGGTGAAGGGGAGAGAAATCTCGTTACAGCAAAGACTGACAAGGAGAAATATGTACCTGGTGAGAAAATGGAAATCACTCTTACTTCACCGCTTCGAGATAGAGAAATATGGCTTTCTTTCGAACGCTCTGGCGTACGTCGGTTCCAGATAGTCAAGCTCGATGGCAATACGGCAAGAGTGTCTGTCCCTGTAGAGGAAGTGGATATGCCCAATATCTTTCTGGTAGCTACCATGTTCTCTGATACATCGGTGATCACGAACACGCTTGAAGTAGCAGTGAGTACCGATGCAAAACATATTCAGGTTGAGTTGCATCCCGACAAAGAGCAGTATCAGCCAGGCGAAACAGTTTCTCTGGAAGTCTTTGGGAAAGATAATCAGGGAAAGCCAGTGAGTGGAGAAATAGCGATATGGGCTATTGATAAAGCTTTGTTTGAACTCATGGATCAGGCTCCTGGAGATGTCTTTAAAACCTTTTGGAGCGAGCGTTACCACGATACTACGAGTGCTCACTCATTAGAAGGAGTTCTTTTTAGCTTGAATCTGGCAGAAAATGGAGGGTGTTTTCTTTCTGGTACCCCGATACTTATGGGCGATGGTACGCGCAAGGCGATCCAGGATGTGCGGGTCGGGGACAAAGTTCTCACAAGAAAAGATCTGAATGATGTTTCTCTCAAAGAAGCGGTAGTTATTGGAGCACACACCACTGAAGTGGACGGATATCTTGTTATTAATGGCACTCTCCGAGTCACTCCTGAACATAAGATGTTTGTGAATGGATCATGGACGGTGGCAGGCAGTATCCAAGTAGGGGATAGATTGGTGGGTATTCAGGGAGAAGTTGTGGAAGTAACTGACATCGCTTTTATTCGAGATAAAGTATTGGTGCATAATTTGACCATTGATACGTATCATACGTATTTTGCTGGTGACGTTTGGGTACATAATAACAAAGGTGGCGGTGTACGCTCAGCTTTCAAGGATACAGCGTATTGGAATCCCCGAGTGCGTCTTGGGGACAATGGAAAAGCACGAGTAACTTTCCGGTTGCCAGACAATACCACTACCTGGGTTATTTCCGGTATCGCTACTGCTGGAGCCACTCAGTTTGGGCAGGCTCGCCAGGAAATCTCTGTTTCTAAAAATGTTTTGGTAAACGAAGCGTTGCCAGAACTTATGCGTTTGGGTGATGAGGTAAAAATAAATGTCCAGGTACGCAACAACACTGCTGAGAAGCTTGACTTTACTGTTCGGGGGACATTTTCCAACGGAACTATAACGGATGGAGCAGAAAGGATGGTTACTTTAGAGGGCGGAAGCAGGGAGACAGTCACCTATACGTTTATTCCGGAAAGTGTTAACGAAAAAGCCACTTTTCTTGTCAGGGCAGAGGCGAACGGGAAAGGGGCTGAATTTATTGATGCTATAGAACGGACAGTACCTATCCGACAGAAAGAATTCATCCAAAAAGTTTTGGAAGCCAAGGATGATGATGCAAGTTTTTCTCTATTGCTTCCTGTAGATGCTGATCTAAAACGTACGAGTATACAACTTGATCTTGCCCCGTCTCTCCTCGGTACTCTGCCGACCGCTATGCGAGGACTTTTGGATTACCCTTACGGATGTGTGGAACAAACGACCAGCCGTTTTGTTCCATTGGTGATAGCTCAAAAAGAAAAGGGAATCTTTAAGGAGGCTTTAGCTGAGAAAAATACCCAGGAAATGATTGAGGCTGGAGTAAAACATCTGGGGGAGCTTCAGAGTAATAATGGAGGCTGGGGTTTCTGGCACGATGACGAGTCCAATCCTTTTATAACGAGTTATGTTGTCGAATACTTGCTTGAAGCGCGCTCGCTCGGTATAGCGCAGGACGAAATTACCTCGATGCTCGCTCGAACAAGAGGATATGTCGAGCAAGCTTCGCAGCTCGCTATCGAAGAACGTCTAAAGAAGCAAAATATTCCTTATAGCAAAGTAGAATCGCAAGATAATTTTATGCCACTGATTTCTTTGGCCTATGCTAAGTCATTACTTGGTTTGTCGGTAGGAAAGAATGAAGTACAAGAAGGGGAACTTATTCCAAACTTTGCCTTGCTTTCCCCAGAACTTCTTTCTCTAGCTGTCCTTACGAATGTACGGATCAATGAAATAGATCCTGCCAAAAATGGAGTTAATGCTTTGGTAAATCAGTCAAAAACAGATGTACTTGGATGGCGTTACTGGGAAGCTGGCAAAATTCATTATTATGCCTCCCGAGATGCGGCGACCGCCATGGCTCTCCGGGCTCTCCTCGAAGCAAAGTATGACCGTGAAGTGCTTCTGTCAATTGTTCGGTCACTCCCTTCGACTCGTAAAGCCGGTTATTGGTCCAATACGTTTGCTACGGCCCAGGTGGTCCGGGCACTGGTTGATTTCTTCCGATACAATACTCCAGAGCAGCCGAATTATCAGTACACGATCAAGTTAGACGGAAAAGAGATTGCTTCAGGAAGAATGACTTCGGCCTTCCAAAATGTAGTTGTTCCTATAACAAGTGAAAAAATTCAACCAACAGGATCACAGATAGAAATTTCTCATGAAGGCGAGGGTGACATATACTCATCGCTTATCCAGAGAATCCATCGAACGACCGAAAGTTTTGAAGGGGAATCTCATGGACTTACCTTGAAGCGTTCTTATGAGAATGTCTCGGAGCCTCGAGCGGAACCAGCTCTTGGGGATACAGTTCGTGTTCGACTGACGGTGACAGGAGTACAGAGATCACATGATCGATTGGTAGTAGAAGATAAGCTGCCAGCTGGCATGGTGCCAATTAATGAAGGATTTAAGAATGAACAAGGAACAGTAAATGACGCACAGAGAGGTTGGCAGGAAGGATATGTTGAGGAGTACAAGGAAGATGGGGTGGTTATGACAGCGTATACTGGCCAAGGAGGGAAAGAGTATAAACTCTCTTACCTCGCTCGGGTGGTAAACGCAGGGACTTATTTTGTGCCGCCAGCGTACACTGAATTTATGTATAGCCCAGAGGCATATGCTTATTCTTCCTCAACAAAAATGACTCTCCCTATGGAAAGCGTTGCTCCACCACAGCCACGGAAACTACTTCCAGATTTTTCAGGGGAGAAATATTCTTTCCGTGAAATGGCCTACACGCTTTTGGGGCTAGGTATTCTTTCCGGATTGGCTGCTGTTTTCCTCGTACGGAGGAGATACTAAAATATAGGGTAGCCTTGAAATATGATGGCCCGTTTACTGGTTATTATCTCAATTCTTATTGTGGGTAGTTTGAGTTGGTGGTACGGGGGAGGAAATAGTAAAGGAAAAGAAGACAGTCAACAATCACCCGTCTCTTCTCATGCTTCAGGTGTCAGTTTTCAGGTACCACTTCAAAAGGAGGAAACACCCCTTAGTCTTCCTTCTGATGGTGTTGCTACTAAAACATTTACGGACGCTCTTGGTGGTGTGGTTCCACATCATCTGGTGGCAAGTTCTTTTCTTGCGGAATTCTTTACTCTTCTCCAAAATCGAGCGCCAGTTCCAGAAACCATCTTGCTTCTCGCACCTAATCATGGTGAATTGGGTGAAAAGAATATCCAAACAGTTGATTATCATTGGAAAACAGCGTTTGGTGAAGTAGCTACCGACCAAAGACTTCTTCAAGTAGTTGAAAAAACAGGAGCAGCTATTGCCCCACTGTCTTTTGAAGATGAGCATGGTATTTACAATATTCTTCCATATATTGCTCATTTCCTTCCTGATACCAAAGTAGTACCAGTGATATTTAAATACCAAACTTCCTCAAGGGAAATTGAAAATTTTTCACAGGCAGTAGCAAAAGAAATGACTCAAAGGAATATCTTTGTGGTAAGTTCAGTAGATTTTTCTCACTACTTGCCACAAGGGGAGGCAGAGAGGAAAGACAAGGATACTTTTTCAGCTATTAAGAGTTTTGACGTGAGTCGTATCGCTCGCTTTGGAAGTGATCACTTGGATTCACCTGCCGCCGTTCTTGTTTTGCTTCGACTCGGGCAAATTTTAGATGCTACTCAAGTGACTTTGCTCCGGCATGGCAACTCGGCAGAAAATATCAGAAGTCGTAACTCTTCTACAACGAGTCACTTCACTTTTTTTCTTCATCCGAAGCCCTGACTTCACTTTTTAGCTTTTTTCCGCTAGGATTGGGACGATGAAAGAAAAAATAGAACTCAGTTTAAAGGAAACATTGACCCGGCTTTTCGAGGGAGGCAAGCTCGGGCGTTTTGATCTTGGGAAAGTTTCGCTTACTCGTCCGACAGACGAGCAGTTTGGCGATTATACGACCAATATCGCCCTTGCTGTGGCGAAAGAAATAGGAATGAAGCCGCGGGAACTCGCTGAACTTATTGTCGCTAGCTTTACTTCGTCCCTGGTAGCTAAAACAGAAATCGCTGGTCCCGGGCATATCAACTTCTATCTGTCTGATACTGCGTATACGGAAACGTTTAAGCATGTTCTTAAAGAAGACGGTCGCTATGGAAGCTCGATGCAGGGTGATGGCGAGAAGGTGAACAATGAATTTATTTCGGCCAATCCGACTGGACCGCTACACCTGGGTAATGGGCGGGGAGGATTTTATGCTGATAGCCTCTCGCGAGTACTTGAAAAGGCTGGTTATGATGTGACTAATGAATACTATGTGAATGATGCCGGTGAACAGGTGATGAAATTGGGGCACAGCGTTCTCAAGGATAGCGAAGCGGTGTATGGCGGGGAATATATAGACAAGCTTTCGGAGCAGATCAAGGGCGAAACGGATGTACGTGCTGCCGGTGAAAAAGCAGCCAAGATTATTCTCGAGGAGATGATTCAGCCTGCTACCAAGGATGTGATGCGGGTCAGATTTGACCAGTGGACCTCAGAGAAACAACTCATTACTGATGGCTATATCGATAAGGCACTCGCTCTCCTCAAAGAACGGGGAAAAACTTTTGAAGCCGATGGGGCTTTGTGGCTTCGAACGACAGAATATGGCGATGACAAGGACCGAGTGCTGGTAAAACAAGACGGATCCAAAACTTACTTTGCTTCAGACTGCGGCTATCTCCTCAACAAGATGGAGCGGGGCTTTACCACGCTTATTGAAACCTGGGGTGCTGATCATCATGGCTACATTAGCCGTTTCAAGGCGGCAGCCGAAGCACTAGGGTTCACCGGAAAAATTCACTTCAGCATCGTCCAACTGGTGCGTCTCATGAAGGATGGTGAAGAAGTCCGGATGTCCAAGCGAGCGGGGAATGTGGTTGGGATCGATGAGCTGATCGAGACGGTGGGACATGACGTCGCTCGGTTTTTCTTTGTCATGTACAGTCCCGACACTCACATGAATTTTGATCTTGGTTTGGCTGAGGAACGTTCGGAAAAGAACCCAGTTTTTTATGTGCAGTATGCGTATGCCCGTCTCTCAAGTATTCTCAGGAAGGCTGAGGAATCAAATTTAAAGCCGAGTACCGAGGCATTGAATCTCCTCGTGCATCCCAAAGAAAAACTTTTGATCCGGGAACTCATGGCATTCCCCGAACTCATTGAACGGATGGCGAGTGAGAAAACGATCCATGCCTTGCCGCAATATGCTATCCGTCTTGCTGATCGATTCCACTCGTTTTATGCCGATTGCCAAGTGGTTGATACAGAGAATGTAGCTCTTTCAGGAGCACGTCTTTCCCTTATTCAAGCCACGAAATCCGTTTTAGGGGAAGCTTTGCGACTTATCGGTGTCAGTGCCCCAGAAAAAATGTAGTCGAGAGGAAATACCCATATACAATCATGGCCAAGAAAGAAAGGAAACTGGATGAACAAATATTTCTCTTTGCGGTAAAGGTGACCGTCCTCACCTCTTTTGTCTTTTTGGTGGCGCTCGGAACAGATATCTACCACGCGTTCAAATATGTAAGCAGTCTCTATGCAGTCAATCTATAAAGAGAACATTTATTATCTCGTCCGGCATGGTGAGGCGGAAAATAATGTTTTGGGTATTCTGAATTCCACCCTGAAAGGGGAGTATGCCCTGACGGAAAAAGGGCGAAAGCAAATTGAAACGCTTGCTTCCGCGCTTCGGAATGAGAATATTGATTTTATTGTCGCTTCGCCCCTTCGACGTGCGGCAGAGACAGCAGAAATTTTAAAAAGTGAACTTACGGTACCGCTTTCTTTCGACATGCGTTTATGCGAACCACAGTTCGGTTCATTTGAAGGAAAAGATATCCAGTCGTTTCTCGACTTTATGAAGACGCATGGTGGCCGAACTGCGGGGGATATGAATCTTGGGATCGAAGGCTACATGGATATTCGTGAGCGGGTCAAATCATTTCTGCAGGTATTGAATGAAACTTTTCAGGGAAAGAGAGTAGTTATTGTGTCGCATATGGATACTCTCCAGGAACTGTATGCCGAACTCGTCGGTGAACCGGTAGGGGCGGAACAGAAGAGTTGGTATCCCAAAAACGGCTCATGCTATCTAGTAGGGAGCGAAGAAGCGCTTGAAATTTTTGTGCCCGAAGTGAATTAGACTACGTAGCCTCTTCTTTGGGGCAGTGTTACAATGGGCCTGTATATATTTTTGAATGTTGCTATGGAAAAAGCTGCCCATGAAGCGCTCTTGAAGACGCTGGAAGATCCAAAAATTCTCGAAGAATACAAGCGGTCGTATGATGACTATAAGGTAGGGATGATTCCAAAATTTTTGGGAATGATTTTGGTAACGTGTGGCAACCTCGTGTATGGCCGTGAGCCTTCCTATGGCAAGTTCAAGGCGGTAGAAGTGATTGCACGGATTCCTTATCAGTCTTGGGAAGTAGCAAGCTACACGCTTCTTACGATGTTTTATTCCAATGAAAAGAAAGCTCTCGCTTTGTCGCGACTCTCAACGTTTAGCCGGGTGTCACAGGACAATGAAACGATGCATGTGGTAGTGCTTTCACAGCTCGCTAAGAAATACGGAGAAGATGGATTGATCCGTCATACCTTGGTACCGATGCTCTTTTCGTTTTTTTATGCAGCGGCTTCGTATATTCTCTATCTCTTTAGCGCCAAGAGTGCTCTGCAATTGAATTACATGTTTGAAGACCACGCCTATTCCCAGTACTCGCGATTTGTAGAGCACAATGCCGAAGCTCTCAAAGACCGGCATGTCTGTATCGACTTTCTCGATTTCTATGGCCGCAATCCGCAGAGCGAATACGATCTCTTTGTTTCTATCCGAAACGACGAAATCATTCACCGTAATGTTTCCGCTCATCGGGCTGACGAGTGTTAAGGTTGCATAATTCTTTCTCATTATATGGCCACCGCCTCGCTCAAAACTTTTTTTGACGCCTTGCCTGGTGGTTTTCTTATTACTGATACTACTTCTCGAGTGGTATATGCCAATGAGGCGGTCAGTCAGCGTAGTGGTTTTGCAGTAGCGGAAATCATCGGCAAGAAGCCAGGGGAGCTTTGGGGTGGTCGGATGGAGCGGGGATTTTACCAATCGATGTGGCAGACTATTGGTGTAAAAAAACAACCCTTTGTAGGCAGAGTCGAAAATAAGAGGAAGGACGGGAGTCTCGTCGAGGATATGCTCCATATTGCTCCACTCAAAGACCTCGGTGGGAGTGTGCGGTACTTTGTAGAACTGCATCCAAGCTTTCAAGACAAGAAAGAGCATATATCTTTTAGTGATAGCTTTAGGAAGCGGGCTCTGTATTGGCATCGCGACCAAAGAGTGTGGGATTGGGTTATTGATAGTCTCTCCGGCCAAAGAGGAGAGAAATATGGAGGGTCTCTGGATCCCGTTACCCTCGTGGAAGAGGAATTTATTGTCCCGACTCAAAAAGCTTTTTCGAAGCGTTTTGAAGATGCTCTCCTGATAGAGGAGGCGAAAGCAAACCCGGAAGCGTTTGATGCGCTGTATGCCAAATATCGTTCTGCAGTAATGGGCTATTTTCTTCGTCGTCTCGGCAACACAGCACTTTCGGAAGACTTGACCCAAGAAGTGTTCGCTCGCGCCTTCCATTACTTACCCACTTTTCGTGTGACCAATGCCTCGTACCTGACCTATCTTCTCCATATTTGTCATAGTATTCTTGTGAATCATTATCGAAAGGAATCCACCAGTCCGAGCATTCTTTCGGTTGAGACTTTGGAAGAAGCCGGAGAAATAGTAGCGGACGAACCGGAGGAAAGTATGGAGATGCTCCTTCGCGCTTTGACTCCTATAGAACGAGAGGTTATTTTGCTCACATACCGAGATGGCTTTCGAGCCAAGGAGGTGGCGGAGAGGCTGGGAAAGACCGAAAACGCCGTGAAGCTTACGCTCTCCCGGACTCGCAAAAAACTCCGGCTTGCCCGGCAATAAAGTCTGCAAGGCAAGAAAAGGTGTCACCTGACACCTTTTTTGTTTTTTCTCTGTTTATGTATATGCACAGATTAATTCTTCTTTCTTATTTATGCAGCCATACATCAAGACAGTGGGGCTCTCAGTAGCGTTTGGGATCCTTCTCGGTGTGAGTGCAGTTCTTCTCACGGAACGGTTTCAAGTGCCCGAAAAAAACGATGCCATTGCTGAGTTTTACCGAATCGAAAACGCGGTCCATGTCAGTCCGCATGGTTTACGCAAGCTCATGGACAAGGGTGACGAGAATTTTGTTTTAGTGGATCTCCGAAGTGCGGTGGAGTATGAGAAGTCTCATATTGTTGGTGCCGTGAATATTCCGGCGTACAGCGATCCGGACACGAGCGCTTACCAAGACAAAGAGCGTATTACCCAGGCGTTCCGAGAGCTTCCGAAGGGAAAGGATGTGATTGTTTACTGCTATAGCACGGCCTGTATGACAGGGCGCAAGATCGGAGCCATGCTCTCAGAGCAGGGGATATACGTGAAACACCTCGGTATCGGCTGGAATGAATGGCGCTATCATTGGACGCTCTGGAACCACGAACACGAATGGGAAAAGACCAAAGCTGAGGACTATGTGATTTCGGGAAAGGAACCGGGCTCCAAGACGCCGAGCGAATTGCCATCGCCCTGTGGAACGGGAGAATTTAGCTGTTAAGTAAAACACACATTCTTGTTATGTCACTCTATAAAATCCAAAAACGGAACGGTGCGATTGTTGACTTTGAACCGGAAAAAATCCGCCGAGCCATCGAGAAAGCAGCGGCAGCAGTAGAAGAGCGGGATGATCTTATCGCTGAAACGCTCCTACAGGAAGTACTGGTCGATCTTGAAGAAAAATTTGGCGAGACTATTCCTGGAGTTGAGCAGGTTCAGGATACCGTCGAAGCCGTTCTTATCCGCTACGACTATGCTGAGATCGCCAAGGCCTATATCCTCTATCGCGAGAAACGGCGTGAAGCCCGCGAAGATAAGAATGTCGTAGTGGAAGTGGAGAAAACGATTAGCGAATATCTCAATCGTTCTGACTGGCGGGTCAATGCCAATTCCAATCAGGG
>LLBZ010005227.1_pt9 | contig 13699 bp, 12 predicted proteins | sample 1489421 | NCBI WGS metagenome assembly LLBZ01 (sample SAMN04092657, study PRJNA295927) | soil metagenome | biome: Soil prokaryotic community; feature: Bulk soil; isolation source: soil from tomato rhizosphere | host: tomato cultivar Moneymaker | place: South Korea | collected 2011-11-01 | reverse complement strand
GACGTCACCGGCTTGCCGAGATCCGCGATAAACCGCTCGCGGCAGCGATCGCGATCGAGCATGCCGTTCACGAGCAAGCCATGCTGCATTACCCATTCCTCCGGGTTGGTCGCGCTGCTGTGTTCTTCCGGATCGACATTAAGCAGTAGCGTGTCCTTGTCGCCATAATAGAGAGAGGGAATGATCGCGGGGGAATGCTTGGACATGATCCATGGCAAGGTCTGCACCGTGACCTTGCGCCGCGTCAGATTGGCCTTGTGTTCGACCGCGAGCTTGATGCCGCGTATAGAAAGCAAAACGGGTATCCAGACAAAGAAATAGCCCGTCTTGTTCATCACAGACAAGAACTGTTCGAATGTGACGGCGCCGGGATTGGCAGCCAGATAGGCAGCCTCCTGCCGCCAAGCACGTATGGCATCCGGCATGAAAGGCCAGTCAAATACAGCGAGCTGATACCAGGCCCATTGCAGACCGTAGTACGCAATATCCGCATGCGACGAGTACCAGAGAAACCATCCGAAGCAGATCGCCACTCCGATGAGCCCCAGGTTGATCAACCCCATCTCATCACGTTTTCCTTCTCGTGATCCGCTCATTCTTCTTCCTCAAAACTTTAGCGAGTTCTTGTAGACCCGATTGATGTATGGGTACTTGTACTTGGGTGTGCGCGAGTGATAGTGGCCGATGCCATCCCAAAAGCTGCCGCCGGCAAGGTTGATTTCGTAGCGCAGGATGTACGCACCGGCACGTACGGACCAGCAAAAATCATTCGTAAGCATTTGCTTGGTCACGCCAAATTGGGACTGCAGGCGATGGACCCAGACGGTATTTATCTGCATCGGCCCGTGGTCGGTGGTGCCGTTTGTGTTCTTGCTCTCAGTGCCAACACGGCCGCCTTCCGTCAACCAGACAGCGATCAAGCCGCGCAGGGGCAATGAATAATCGATTGCCGCCTGCACCATGCAAGCGGGTACGGGAGGGACATCGGCAGGCATCGGCATCATCGATTCATCCTTTCTCAATGGGGCGTAATGGTATATAATTTTTTCGTATGATATATATAATACAGAAAAACGGCAAGCGGAAGACGCCAAGCATATCGGCGCTCCTGGCCATTGAAAGCCCAGTTACTTACGTGAGAACAGAAAATGGATAAGTCATTGATTGTTGCGGAAAAGCCATCTGTCGCTGCCGACATTGCCAAGGCCCTTGGCGGATTCACTCGACACGACGGCTACTATGAGCGGGATGATGCGATCGTCGCGCCGGCCAGGGGGCATTTGGTGGAACTCACCGTTCCTGAAGCCGAGACAAAAGAGGCATGGACGCTCCCGGCATTACCGATCATTCCGCCATCCTTCACGCTGGAGGTCAGTAATGGTTGTTCGGATAAATTCAACCGGCTCAAAAAGCTGATGGACCGTGATGACGTGAAAAATGTTGTTAATGCATGCGACGCTGGACGGGAGGGCGAGTTGATTTTCCGCCTGATCTATCGCAAGGCGATATCCAGGAAGCCAATCAAGCGCATGTGGATACAGTCAATGGTCACCTCTGCTATTCGCAAGGCATATGACACGATCCGTCCCGGCTCCGACTTTGATCATCTGCACGATGCGGCCTTGTGCCGCGCGGAGGCTGACTGGATCATTGGCATCAACGGTACGCGGGCGGCAACCGCGTTTCGTGAGCGGCAGATCCAATGCTCCGAACTCACGACAATTGGTCGCGTCCAGACACCGACTCTGGCTATGCCTGTCATGCGCGAGCGCGAAATTGCGGCATTCGTACCCCAGGACTATTGGGAGATCCATGGCACATTCCGCGCTGCAGCGGGGAGTTACATGGCCAAGTGGATCAATGAGGCAGTCAGCGAAGACAGCGAAGACAGCGACGGGCATGGCGTACGTGTCTTCGATCTGATGAAGGCGCAGCAGATCGTTACCAAGTGCAGTGGTGTTGCTCCTGGTGCCGTGATCGACGAATCGAAGCCAGAAAGCCGCCACGCACCAGCCTTGTTCGATTTGACCACTCTCCAACGTGAAGCAAACAAGCGCTTCAAGTTTTCTGCGAAGAAGACGGAAGAGCTTGCTCAAGCTCTATACGAGAAGCACAAGGCGACTACCTATCCGCGAACGGATTCGAGTGCATTGCCGGAGGACTACCTGGAGACCGCCGAAGCAACGCTGGCCAGTTTCGCTGGCACGTTACTCGCGGACCACGCGCAACGCGCCATCGACAGTGGCTGGGTGCGTCCCGATAAGCGTATCTTCAATGATGCCGAAATCAGCGATCACTTTGCGATTGTCCCGACCGGTCAGCAGCCGCAGGATTTGTCTGCCGACGAGCAGAAGATCTATGATTTGGTGTCGCGCCGCTTCATTGCAGTATTCTACCCGCCTGCCAAGTACGAAAAGACGATCCGGACCACAGAAGTATCCGGCGAGAAGTTCCGCACTACGGGAACGGTATTGCTTGATGCTGGTTGGCTTGCTGTCTACGACAACAAGGACGCTGACAACAGCGGCAGTCCTGCTCTTTGCAGAGTCGAGCCAGGCGAGACCGTCGCCAACGAGAAAATCGAGATGAAGGCGTTGCGGACCAAGCCGCCAAAGCGCTACACCGAAGATACCTTGCTGTCCGCAATGGAGCATGCCGGTCGCCAGGTTGACGACAAGGAGATCCGCGCCATCATGAAGGCGACGGGACTTGGCAGACCTGCGGTTCGTGGCTCCATCATCGAAGGACTACTGGAGGACCGCGATTCGAAGGGCAGGCCGAAAGAGCCATACCTGGTGCGTGACGAGGACGAGCTAGTCCCGACGCCGAAGGCGATGACTTTGATAACTTTCCTGGAAGAGAGCAGAATTGAGTTCCTCGTTTCTCCGAAGATGACCGGCGAGTGGGAGCAAAAACTGTTGCAGATGGAGAAGGGCGAATACAAGCGCAGCGTGTTCATGGCGGCGATTGCCGATGTGGCAAGCGACATGGTCGGCATCATTCGTGCCAAGGCCGACGCACTTCCAGCACCGAGCGCCAGGCAGCTGGCTGTACCCTGCCCGAGATGTTCCGCAGCAATTCACGTCAACGGTCGCGCCTACCAATGTTCCGGATGCGACTTCAAGTTGTGGAATGAAGTCGCCGGCCGACGCCTCTCCGAAGCCGAGGTTGAAATTTTGCTGAAAGAGGGCAAGACGGCTGTGCTTTCCGGATTGACGAGCCGCCTGGGCAAGAAATTCTCCGCGATGTTGAGGCTCGATGTCGAGGCTGGTAAGGTCGATTTCGAATTCGAGGATCGCGCCGCACCTGCATCTTCCAGTGCTGAAACCAAGCGCCTCAAGGCATCTTGCCCGACATGCCATTCTGCGATTGAAGTGCAGGGCAAGGCATATGTTTGCACCGGTTCCGGTTGCAACTTCAAACTGTGGGGCGAGGTCGCCAGCCGGTCGTTGTCAGTGTCCGAGGCAGAGGGCCTGATTGGAAATGGTCATACCGGACTTCTCGCGGGCTTCAAGAGCAAGACTGGCCGCAAGTTTTCCGCAAAGCTGAAGCTCAATGCAGAGAGCGGGAAAGTCGAATTTGAATTTGAGGACCGTAAGTAGGATCTGGCGAACGGAGATTGATGCATGAGACAACTTGTCGCTGTCCTCACGTTGGCCGCAGCCGTAGCCGGCTGTGATCGCAAGACCGAGCAGGCGCCGGATGCGCCAAAAGTGCGGCGTGAGGTCATTCAGGGCTTTCAGACGACGTTTTACCGCGTCAATGACGGCAAGGAGCAATGGACCGAAATCGCGATTTCGGTCGATCGCAGCAAAACTTTCCGCATGCCTGTGTTCTTCACGAATAACGGAGAGCTGGTCCGGGTTGGCAACGACGAGGCCAAATCACTGATCGACAAATGGATCAAGCAGCGTGCCGAAAATGTCGCCGCCTTCGGCTCCATTGATCCGCAGGCGGGCTTGAATGGGCCGTTTTTAGCGATCGACCGTAATAATCCGCAATAATCTCTGACGAAGTGATCATGCTCGAACGAACTTACCTTGAAGCTGTACCGGCATACCACGCAACCGCCAAAGATGGTCGCACCGTGCCGTTCATCATCACGCTGCTGCTTTATGACGCGGCAAAAAAGCCGCGTATCACACCTGCGGTCGAAAAATCCATCAACCGCACCATCGAGATAACCGGTCGCGAAGGGCTGGCGACTGCGATTATCGCGGATAACGATTTCTTCCCGCTCATCGCGCGGCGTTATATGGAGCGTGCGATGGGACTCAAAGGCGCCATTGTCTTGTTTCGATGCCAGAGTCCAGAGACAGCCGAACGGCTAATGCAATACCTTGACGCCACGTATAGCTTGGCACTGGTCCGTGAAGGCGAGAGCAGAAGTGCCGGTGAGCAAGCATGATGGAACGCGGATTGGAACGGACTTTCTCCCCTTTCACTATTTACTTACATATTTACGTAATTACATATAGAGATATCATTAACCTTACCAGGCGCATAAAAGGAAAACATGAAAAAGATGATCGCTGTTGGGCTATTTGCACTCATCATAGGAGTGGTTTTCAGTCTGGCTGCCGCGGGTGTCTATCTTGAGCACGATACGGTGGCGATTAAGATGCTGTCGTTCGGCTTGATCGACTTGATTGTCGGCGCCATTATGTTGCGCAAGGCGTACACCATTTGCAAGCAAGGGAATAGGGCATTATGACTAACGCGATGACATGGACGGATGACCAGCTTGCTGATTACGAGTGCGCGGTAGAAACGATAGGCAACGTCATTGCATTGAAGGCCCGCGACATCGGGATTGAGCAGGCGAAGAGCCAGCCCGACGATGCGCTCATCGACAGACTGCGTTGCGAACAAGCCAACCTTGCCCGTGAGCGCAGTCAACTTCGTCTCGAAGACCGTGAGGCAATCGCACGTGCAATTGCTCAGTACGGCCAGATTGTTCGTGCGAGCGCTTGAATCGAGGGAATGATGGCGGTTATCCGCGACAAGGCAACGCAGCAGGGATTGACCGTCGAAGAGGTGCAGCAGGCTGTCAACGAATTCCTGACCGAGTACAACGGCAATATCCCCGTCACGGCAGTGGTGCGATTAACACAGGAGGAAATCTATGGACACGAAGCGTCCCGTGAAAAACTCGGCTACCGAATCGACGGCGCATACCACCCCGCCCGACGTATCTTTACCATTGCAGCTGCCAATATGGGTGACAAAGGGGCCGTCCGACGAACCTTGCGCCACGAGCTGCTCGGACACTACGGTCTCAACACTTTTAGCCCGGATCAGAAACGCGCTATCCTCGATCGTGTTTTGGAGACGCGGCACGAGCCATCGCTAAGCCACATCTGGAGCAGTGTCGAGCGCGATTACGCTTCACATCCGGATCTCCAGAAGGCGGAAGAGGTTTTTGCCTTCGTTGCCGAGGAAGAGCGCAGTTTCGTCAGCCGTGCCTGGGACAAGGTGCGCAACGCCTTCCAGAGCGCCTTGCGCGCCACAGGATTGATCAAGGGACCGCTGACCCTTGTCGAGTTGCGCGAAGAAGCGCGACAAATCGCCTGCGGAATTCGAAACGGCATGAGACAGCAGCAGACTTTCCCGCAGCATGACAACGCACAATTCCGTCTGGACCCTCAAACGCACGACAAGATCCTGCGCGACCTTCAGACGCAGGCTTTGTCGATGACTCGCCCGGTCGAGAAACCGGTCACCATCCTCCTGGGCGGACAGCCGGGAGCAGGCAAAGCCGCCTTAAGCAGCCGAGCGCTGGAGGAATTTGGGGGAAATGCCGTCAAGATCGATGCCGACGAATTACGGAAACATCATCCGCGATATATCGATCTGATGCGGGAGAACGACCGGACTGCTGCCGATCGGACGCACGGTGATGCCGGCCCTTGGGCGGCCCAATTAACGGCTGCTGTGATGGCGGCACGACGCAATCTTGTCATCGACGGAACCATGCGCGATCCAGACAACTTGGCGAAGCTATGCCGCAAGTTGCGCACCGCAGGATACCGAATCGAGGCTCGCGTCATGGCGGTTAACGAATTGGTCAGCCGATTGAGTATCCATATGCGGTACGAACGTCAGGTGCTCGCCAACGGGTTCGGCCGCTGGTCGAACCGCGACAAACACGATCAGGCATTGGCCGGCGTTCCGCTCACCGTCGAAAAGCTTGAGCTTGAATCGCTGGTCGACCGCATGACGATCTACACGCGAAACGGGCAGCAAATCTACGATAACCGCATACGGTCCGGTGAATGGTCGCAGCAGCCGCCGGCAGCGCGATTGCATGTCGAAAGGGAGCGCAATAGGGAATGGACCCCTGCCGAGTGCAGGCAATTCAAGCTGCAACTCGCATCCGTCATGGACAAGATGCAACGGCGCGCAGCTTCGCCGGCAGATATTGCCGGCCTCGACGAGTTGCGGCGCGACTACGAGCGCGCGCACCAGGTCGGCCAGCTGGCCGACCGGCCCCCCCCTGCGTCTCGTCGTGCTTTTCAGTCGAAAGGATAGGTGACGTAGGTGAAGTATGTCGCGTATGCCATAACTTCACGCACATGCAGGCATTAATGTGCCTCGGATGGGCTTTTTTTTTCTCCATGGAAGTATTTTGTATAATGCACATCATACAAATTCATAAAGGACTTCGACTATGGCGAAAAAGCGGCACCAGGCCGAGAACCAGGACCAGCTTTCATTCGACTTCAACTTCAACGAAACTGTCGACCTCATCGAACGCCTGCAGGCCGAGATCGACATCGACGACAATCAAGGAGCAGACCATGTTAATCGGACAACAGCAACCGCTGGAAATAGCGGCCAAGATCCTGAAGCCAGCGACGATCGAGATCGTCCTGCGCTCTCCCTCGTTCCACCTCCGGGGTTGGAAAATTCTCGATCGCTGGGCGTTCAACAGCCCGGAGAAGCTGCGCACACTGGAAGCGCAGGGGGAAGTGATCTTGCTGGGCAGGTTGCTGGATCAACAGCAGACGGAGCACCAGGTACTGACCAACTCCCATTCCATGGAGCAGCTTCAGAGCGGCCTGACGGAGCACGATATCCTGGCCAAGAACGAGATCAGCACCGAGCTGTAACGCCGGTCGACTACACGATTACCGTCGCCGACCAACTCGGCGAGGGAGGCGCGAAGGCGAAGTATCGCGACAACGTCGCAGCGCTGAGGCTGGTGATCCAGTTGCGCGAATATGGCCGGGCGACGACACCGGTCGAACAAGCCGTGCTTGTCCGCTACGTCGGATGGGGAGGGCTGCCGCAAGCCTTTGACCATCGAAACCAGGATTGGCAAAACGAATATCTTGAGCTGGCCTCACTCCTCTCGAAGGACGAATACGAACGTGCGCGCCGATCGACGCAGGACGCCCACTACACGTCGCAGACGGTCATTGACGGCATCTACAAGGGGCTGGAGCGCCTTGGCTTTGATGGTGGCCGCATCTTTGAACCATCTGCCGGCATTGGCAATTTCATCGGCCTCATGCCGCAGAAGATGCGCTCAGCGAGCCACATCACCGCCATTGAGCTGGACCCGCTGACGTCCGAGATTGCCCGTCATCTTTACCCGACAGCCACGCACATCAACCGCGGCCTGCAGGATGTGGTCATTCCGGCCGGGTACTTCGACGCCTGCGTCGGCAACCCGCCGTTTGGCACGCAGTCGCTCTACGACCCGCATCACCGTGACCTGGGCGGATTCTCGATCCATAACTATTTCCTGGCAAAGTCTCTCGACAAGCTGCGCGAGGGCGGCGTCATGGCCGTCGTGGTCAGCCGCTATTTCATGGATGCCGGCAATTCGACTGCAAGGGCGTATATCGCCGACAGGGCGCATTTCCTTGGTGCGATCCGTCTGCCGAACACGGCTTTCAAGCGCAACGCATTGGCCGAGGTAACAACCGACATCATTTTCCTTCAGAAGGCAGCCGCCGGCGAAAGGACGGACAAGCGCTGGGTGGATGTCGGCGAAATACAGGACCACGAAACTGGCAAGCCGATCACCTTGAACCAGTATTTCGTGGATCATCCTGAGCAGATGGCCGGCCGCATGGCCATCATGCACAAAATGCACCGCGAGACCGCTGATCTGCTGCCGGAACCAGGAGTGGATCTGGCCAGCGCGATCGAACAGCGTCTCGTAGCGCTCCCGCAGAATGTCTACCGGGCAGCAGCTGCGCTGGGACATGCCGAGAAAGACAGCCGCGCGGACAAACCGAAACTGACATTGCCGGACACGCTCAAGGCCGGCTCGTTCTTCATCATGCCGGACGGCCGCCTCGCACGTCGTCTGCCGGACGTGCTCGATGAGCACGATTACGCTTACGTCGAGCCAAAGAACGAACGCGCCGGCGAGCGCATCAAGGGAATGGTGCGCCTGCGCGATACGCTGCGCGAGCTGATGCAGGCGGAACAGTCTGAATACAGCACGGATTTCGAGCTGGAAAGCAAGCGCATCATGCTCAATCGTGTCTATGACGAGTTCGTGCGAAAATTCGGCCATGTGAGTGCCCAGGCGAATCGTCTCGCCATGTCAGAAGATCCTGAGTACCCGTTGCTCCACGCGATCGAGAGTGACTACGACAAGGGCATCACGCCAGAGACCGCCAAAAAGCATGGCGTCGAACCACGTGCACCAAGCGCAAAGAAGGCGGCAATCTTCTCGAAGCGCGTCATGAGCCCTCGCAAGGAGATTACGCACGTCGAAACGGCCAAGGACGCGCTCGTGGTGTCGATGAACGAAAGTGGACGCATCGACCTGGCGCGCATGATGCGCCTCACCGGCAAGCCGGAAGACGAGCTGATACGCGATCTGAAGGGACTAATCTATCTCAATCCAGAACAGGACCGCTGGGAGACTGCCGACCAGTATTTGACGGGAAACGTCAAGGCGAAACTGCGCGCTGCTGAACAGGCCGCGATTCAAAATCCAGGATACATCGAGAACGTCGATGCGCAACGTGCCGTGCAGCCACCGGACATCGAGCCAGTTGATATTGCCATTCAACTCGGATCGACATGGGTTCCTGGCAAAGTTGTTGACCAGTTTGTCGGACACTTGCTGGGAGATGTTCGCCGGCGCATCTCTTATCAGAAATCGCTCGGTAAATGGCTGGTCGACATCGAGCAGGGCGACCGGACAATGGCGCGTGTCACATGGGGCACCGAGGCATATCCGGCAAACGAACTGATTGAGGCGATTCTGACCAACCGCCCGATCCAGGTGAAAATCGAGGCTGGCAAGGACGCGAACGGCAACACGATTTATCGCGTCGATGACGTGCAAACGGCGGCCGCCAACCAGAAGGCGGACGAGATCCGCCAAGCGTTCCTTGATTGGGTATGGGAGGACAAGGACCGACGCGAAGAGCTGGCCGCTGTTTACAACGATCGCTTCAATACCAATGTCCCGGCGAAGTACGACGGATCGCACCTTACCCTGCCAGGTGCCTCTCTCGACATCACGCTGCGCCCACACCAGAAGGATGCGATATGGCGAGGTATCCAGGATGGCACTGCCTTGTTCGATCACGTTGTCGGTGCAGGCAAGACGCTTGTATGCGTCGGCACGATCATGGAAAGCAAGCGCATGGGGCTGATGAGCAAGCCTATGCTTGTGGTCCCCAACCACTTGCTGCTGCAGTGGAAGGATGCGTTTTACTCTCTGTATCCAAGCGCAAACATACTGGTCGCAGAAAAGAGCGACTTCAAGAAAGAGAACCGTGAACGCTTGTTCGGCCGCATTGCCACCGGCGACTGGGATGCGGTCATCGTCGCGCACAGTTCGTTCAAGAAGATCGGCATGCCTGATGACACGCTGCGCGAACTGCTCCAGGAGCAGATCAACGATCTGACCAATGCGATCGTACAGATGAAAGCGGAGCAGGGCGACCGCATCACCATCAAGGGGATGGAGAAGGCCAAGGAGCGCATGACGGAGCGACTGGAGAGCAAGGCCGATACAGGCGCCAAGGACCAGGCAGTCAGCTTCGCGGATCTCGGTGTCGATGCGCTCTTTGTGGATGAAGCGCATGAGTTCAAGAATCTCTTCATCACAACTACGCTGAGCCGTGTTTCCGGACTCGGCAACCTGGCAGGCTCCGAAAAGGCCTTCGACCTGTTCGTGAAATGTCGCTACATTCAGCAGCGTTACAACGGCCGCGGCGCCTTTTTTGCTACCGGCACGCCGATCAGCAATACGATCGCCGAGCTGTACACCATGCAACGCTATCTGCAGTACGACGAGCTGAAAGCGCGCGGCATCGTACATTTCGATGCATGGGCGTCGACCTTCGGCCAAGTCGTGACCGGATGGGAGCTGGACGCCACCGGCGTCAACTATCGACTGAATAGCCGATTCTCAAAATTCCAGAACGTGCCGGAACTGATTGCGCTCTATCGCACGTTCGCCGATGTCATCACCAAGTCGGATCTCGATCGGCAGGCCGAAGAACGCGGCACACGCTTCCCGGTACCGAAAATCAAGGGCGGACGGCCGCAGAATGTCATTGTCGAGCGCTCGGAGGCACAGGCGTATTTCATGGGCATCCAGGTGCCGGTGTTGGACAGTAACAATGAACCTGCGATGCGTGCGGATGGCACGCCCATGAAGGACTGGAACGAAGGTTCGATTATCCACCGCATGGAGAACTTGCCCAAGGACCCGCGGATCGACAATCCGCTCAAAATCACGAACGACGCGCGCAAGGCAGGCCTCGACTTCCGCCTTATCGATCCTGGTGCTGCAGATGAACCGGGCAGCAAGGTCAACACGGCGATTGACAACATTTATCGCATATGGGAGGCATGGAAAGAGCAAAAGGGCACGCAGCTCGTGTTCTGCGATCTATCTACGCCGAAGCTTGGTAAGAAGGCGACGCCGAGCGTTGCGCCCGATGCCGAGGGTGATGCAGATGAGGAGGAGGTACCCGCCGTGTCGATGGATGATCTGTTGGCAAGCAATGCTGCCTTTGGCGTGTATGACGACATCAAGGCAAAGCTAATTGAACGCGGCATACCGGAACACGAGATACGGTTCATCCATGAAGCAACGTCAGACTTGCAAAAGGCGAAGCTCTACGACGAAGTGAACCGCGGTCATTCGCGCATCTTGATCGGATCGACTGCCAAGATGGGAGCTGGCACGAATGTGCAGCGGCGTCTCGTCGCCATGCATCACCTGGATGCGCCGTGGAGACCAAGCGATCTTGAACAACGCGAGGGGCGCATCCTGCGCCAGGGGAACCTGTTCTACGAACAGGACCCGGACGGCTTCGAAGTCGAGATCCTGCGCTACGCGACGAAGCAGACCTATGACAGCCGCATGTGGCAGACCATCGAATTCAAGGCTTCCGGTATCGAGCAGTTCCGCAAGGGGGACAGCCTGCAGCGCGTCATCGATGACGTGGCCGGCGAGGCGGCTAACGCCGCCGAAATGAAAGCGGCCGCAACCGGCAACCCGCTTATTTTCCTGCAGGTGCAGCTCAGTGCAGAACTGAAGAAGATGGAGGCACTTTTCGCGAACTATAAGCGCAATCAACATAGTCTGGAAAGCCGGACCGCCTGGTTGGCAGATGCCAACCGTCGCGCGGATCGAGCCATCGCGCGCTGGAACCAGGAAATCGCGCTTCGCGACAAAGAGAGCGACGAGCACTTCCGGTTCCAGACCAAGACCAGAACCTACGGCGAGAAAGACCGGGAAGCGCTTCTTGGTGATGTGATGCACGCCATGAAGAAAGCCGTCGAGCGTCGTGCCGTCGGCTTGCTCGACGGGCCAGCCGAAATACCTGTTGGTCTCTATCGTGGCTTCGAAATCGAGGTCTATGCTCGCCGTGATGAAATCCAGTTCGTACTGACCGGCGCCGACAGCTACGAACCGGAGAATTTGCGCTATCGCGCCGAGGAGAAATTCAGCATCAACGGCTTCATTCAGCGAATCGATAACTTCATGGGGCAATTCGAAGACTGGCGGCAAGATGCTGAGATGACAGGAGAGAAAGAGCGTCGCGAGTATGCCAATGCGGTAGCGGAGCGAGGCAAGCCGTTTCCTCAACAGCACCATCTGGAAGCACTACGTCAGGATGTGCGAGACGTGATGACTGAGCTGAAGCTGATGCAAGCCGACGACAATTACGTTTCGAACTGGAAGCCGATGTCTATGGCTGCCGACAACGGTAGCCAGCAAAAGGAAAGGCTCCGCATGCGGGCATAGACGAAATCGGTGTGTCAAAGCGGGCGCCGCTGTTAGCGGCTGCCCTGTCCCTCCATCCGCTCCCAGACTATTGATCGCCTCCATCTATACGTATTTACATATGTACGTAATTACGTAAACTTGGACTGCAAACGTCACGCCTCCGTCCCATTCCAACACTACTTTTGCCGATCAGCTCGGCTATCTCCAGCAACGGTGGCAACGTCGCTCTCACCACTAGGCCGACGATCGCATGCTCATACAGCGGCGGAACAACTTCGTCCCGGTAACGTGCCCGGATCGTGTCGGCCTCCACTTCCAGCGCACGCGCTACAGCGGCCTGCGTCCCATATAGCTCCACCAAGCGCTTGAATTCTTGTCCGGTCAATTTCTTCTCCATTTCACGACATGACGCCGGCAGCGTCGTTTTATGATTTACATCTATGTAGCCCCTTAAAATTGCGCCAGCATGAACATTAATGGTGTCCCTGTGGTTCATCAGGCGATCGGAGGGGTGTATGGAGCGCAAAACATTAATTTTCGGTATTCCAATCGTCGTAGCAATAGTTCTTGCGGGGTGTGCTACACCAATGGGCGGCAAAGTCGAGCAGGCAGTGCAGACTATCAACGTTCCCACAAAAATCGTTCCTATGGCAACAGGATTTCAGCGCTGGTACTTGCATCTTATCCCTAAGATTCACCCCTATCCGGGGTATTGCGAATACTACATTGAAGCAAAAGTAACAAAAGACACTCCAGATGGGCCACCCTGGGATGTCTTAGACATCTCCGTGGGATCAGACCGAGGCTGGGTGGAAAACAAGACCTGTCACAATACAAGTAGCTGCTCAGTATCGGAACGCCGTTACAACCTTAGTTGTCCTGGAGTCTGCATGAGCGCATATGCGAGGGACGCTCAATCCGAATCACGCCTTCCTAGTCGAGGTTCAGCTTGCTGATCTAAGTACCGATCTCACTGCGTTTCCATGTTGAGTTTCCGATGCAATCAGTTAAAAAGGTCAGGGTCGGCGTTAGCTGCTTCTATCATCTGTACAAGCGTAGCATTAAGCTGGTAGACAAAATACTGACCGTCATGCGAACTCTGGAATGAAACGAGCGGAGAGAACGACATTGAGCGTTCGCCGATCCGTAGTGTCTTATATCGCATTAGATCAGTAACCACGTCACTGAAAGTCTCGTTGTCGCTTACTACCAGCAGCGTAAGGCGCTTCTGGTCTTCAACGAGCATGTCTTACCTGTGCCAGTTGTCGTAGTCACTCGCCGGCCGGCGCCGGCCGCAGTGGATGGCCAGGTCGATAGCTTTTCTTGCCGCTCTCAGCAAGACACTCCCTTTCGGCTTCCCCTCAACAGCATAAACAGAAGTGCCGCAACGGCACTTGAAAGCGCAGGGCCTTGCGGCCCCGCGCTGTGGTGTTGATGTTGCGGGAAACCGTCGTTGCGCTCCTCCTTTGCTTTTCG
>LLBZ010018052.1_pt3 | contig 13707 bp, 11 predicted proteins | sample 1489421 | NCBI WGS metagenome assembly LLBZ01 (sample SAMN04092657, study PRJNA295927) | soil metagenome | biome: Soil prokaryotic community; feature: Bulk soil; isolation source: soil from tomato rhizosphere | host: tomato cultivar Moneymaker | place: South Korea | collected 2011-11-01 | reverse complement strand
GCAGTCAGGGTCGGCGCCGGGGTTGGGGTGAATGTAAGGCTTGGAGTCGATACCGGCAGAGACAGACCTGGTGCATTGGATATCTGGCAGGCTAGCAGGAGAAGGATCGAAAAAAGAAGAAATCTAGTTCTGCGAGCGCGATGGTTCTTCATGAAATATGTTCTCTATGATGGAACGATCAGGGACATTGCGTGGATGGCCTCAGAATCGGCTGGCCGAAGGCTTCATAGACGGGTACCCCGTCCCACTCCGCGGGGATGGGCAGTCCGAGGGCGAATGCCGCGGTAGCAGCTGTGTCCATTGTGTGGACGGGGCTTGTCAATGCTTTTGGCTGAACGCCCGCCCCCGAGGCGATCCACGGAATGGTCATATCTTCCGGCAGGCTGGAGCCGTGAGTCGTGGCGTGACCGCCGTGGTCGGCGCTGAGGATCAGCAGTGTTTCGCTGCGCAAGCCCCTGGCATCCAGCGCAGCCAGGAGCAGACCAAGGGCCTCGTCTGCACGGCGGATCACGCTTAGTTGTTCCTCAGAAAGCCAGCCATAGACGTGCCCCATCCCATCGGTGAGTGCCAGGTGAATAAAGAGAACGCCAAAGTCCTGCGGGAACTCCGCGATCAATCGCTCCATCAGGACGAGGTCACGATCGTTGACATAGACAAATCCATCCAGGCTGGAGGGTTCTGTGATCTGTCTCAATTTTTCCTTTCCGGCGTAGATGTAAGTCCGCAAGCCGGCCGCGTGCGCGATATCGAACAGGTCGGTGCCGACCGCGTAGCCCAGGTCCGGGATGTAATCGTTCCAGTTCACGCCATGCTTTGCGGGACAGACGCCGACCAGCATCGAGGAATGAGAAACCAGCGTCACGCTGGGCATCACAGTCTGAGCTCCAAGCGTGAACGCACTGCTTTGCATGAGTGCCATAAGATTCGGCATAGGCGCCATCGCGATGGCGTCGGGCCGCAGACCGTCGATCGAGAGAATCACCACGCGCCGTGCCGGTGGCGCAAAGGTTGGCGTCGGCGTGGGGGTGGGTGTTTCGGTTGGCGTTGGAGTCTGGGTCGGGGTCGCGCTAGGAGTCGGTGTAGGGGTGACCGAGGGCGTCACCGTCAGTGTGGGAGTCGGGGTCGGGCCGGAAAAAGGGACGCTGCTCGGAACCTGACACGCAAGCAGGACGAACAGGGACAGGACAAAGAGGAATGTCTTACGGTGCGATATTTTCATACGCCATCTATGACTGTGATTGCGGACAACCGGTCACCTGATAGACTTTTGCCCTTGGCATGGACAGCAGGACTTTATAGCGATCTGGAGAGGCGGAAAGGAGAGCGTCGTTAAAGGTCGCTCCTGTATCGCCTACATAGAGATACTCTGCATTCCACCGACAAAGCGTATCGAACACAGGCCTCTCACTGAAATCGGACTGATACGGCAACGGGACGGTCGTCCTCCCGGTCAGCGGCGTAATCCAAATCCCTGCATCGCCACCCGCTGCCCCCTGAGGCGCGTCGGATAGGAACACCCGCAGCTCCGTGGACGCGATCGCAATGCGCGCCTCTGAGGACAGGTTCTTATCGATCCAGTCGATCGCAACCAGATCGTCCCTGCCGACGATGTTACAGCAATCCGCCGGATAAAAATTATAGTTGGCAAACGTGTTGACCAGGAGCAATACAATGATCAGTCCACTGAGGTAGCCAGCCGGTAATAAACGCTTTTCTGGTAATCTGGCCGTTAAGTCCTGCAGGGTTCTTTCCAGCCCGGCCAGCCCAGCTCCACCCAGGATGGATAACGGCAGATAGAGGATCATTTCAACGAACGGCCGGTCGAGGAGTGTCAACGTTCCATAGCCCGGGACACGAATTGGTACTAAAAGAGCGCCCAGGAACAAAAGGATGACAAGCAGCGAGGCAAACGCCAGCCTTGGGTAATGCCATTGCGCAAAGAGGGATAGCAGCAAAACTCCGGCTGTAACGATCAAACCTTTCGCCCAGTACGGATCGAATAGTAAGCCAAATACATCTTGCTTAGGGAGATACCAGAGGAACAGGATGACACCGGTGAGAGCCATAAGAAAAAAGGCAACGCGTAAGGGATTCGACAGTCTTTGCCATCCTGTGGCGAGAATCCACCCAAGCGTGAAGATCACAAAGACCACAAGTGACCGGCTGTGAAACAGGACGGTGATAAGCACTCCCGTGAACAGAATAGCCATCGCCCTCAGGAATTGCCTGCTGGATAACATCTCTCTGTTCAGCAGAGTCAGGTGAGCCAGGCTCAGTACAAAGGTGATCAGCGGCAGACTGGTCAACGCGGGATACTTCCCCCAGTTCGCCGCATACGCAGGCATATACCAGCCAAAGGCAGCCAGCAGTACTGTGAACAACGCGGCAATCCCGGATTGTGTCTCTTTTTTAATAAGGGAGAACAAAGCGAAAGGAACGGACGCAATAAGGATCTGACCCAGGATCAGGATGGTATCGATGACGTCGGCGCGCAGGATAGAGGCAGTCCACGCGGTCAGGAGGTGAAAGCCTAAGTGATAATAGTTGCCGGAGGGAGACCCTAACGCCGAGATCTTATTCTCGGCGAGCAGATTTTGAATGATCAGATAGTGTTGCGCCGAGTCGAAATAGAGGGGAATAACGACTTTAGAAACAAATGCCAGTCTCAGAAAGAGGGATATTCCAAACACCGCGACCAGTATCCATAAAATAACTTCTGATCCCGATACGGGTTCCCTGCGATTCCGAATGACCAACACGGTCGCGAAAATCACAAGAAGCAGGAGGACGAAGAAATCGCCAGCCTGCGATGGGAGAAATGAGCCCAACGCCAGCCAGAGCATGGATCCCAGTGAAAGCGGGAGCATCCAGCCGGCGGCGCTGAGTGCAAACAAGTCTTCTGTCGCCAGCTTGTCGTGGAAAATCAGCCGGAGCATCGCTCCCATGACCGCTTGACCCGCGAGCAGCATGAGTAAAATGCCCACAATGAGCTGCCAGTGACTCAGGAGGACGGAAAAGCTATCGGTGAGTACGTTCACGGAATGATTTGTTAAGGTCTGGAGCCTGGATAAGAGGGATAGGATGGACTTGGAGTTGCATCAGCTGTTGAAACGCCAGGCGTATTGGTGGGTGTTGGCGACAAAAAAATCCCCGGGCCGGCCAGCGCGATGCCGATGATGGGAAAATTTCCCTGCGCGAGCACGACCTCTTCGTTGAGGGAAATGATAAAAAATTGAAGCACCTGCCCGACAGGCAGAGCCTGCCCGGTGCAGTAGACACTGGTTGCAAATGTATTTACTTTTTCACAGACATAGATATGTTCGTTCTCGCCAGACTTGATCTTGAGATAAAAATCCGGGTAAAACGCTCCATCCGTCAAAAAATTGACCAGCATATTTCCCGCGGAGTCCTGGCTGAACGATACCACGCAGGGTTTGACCGGGTTGGAGCTGCAATACTTTAGCTCCTGCAAAGGAAAGCGTTGGTCTACTCGCGCTTGTCCCCTCCTCCATTCCCTCCACCAAATCAGCCCGGAAATGACCAGGATGAGGAGAATCACGGATATGGAAATCCCAAGGATCAAGCGTTTCCGAGTCACATTATCCCCTTGAAATGGCAGGTGTTTTTGAGAACGTCAACCACGCTGCATCGTCGATGGATTTCTTTGGCATTGCATAGCACAGTAAGATGATTCTACCAAATTCAACGAACGACTGTTGCGAAAACAGATATTGCGAACAGTCGCTTCACCGCGAATATCGAACAGAAACCTGATATACTCACACGTCGTTTGCAGGACGTGGATCTCGCGCAATGGTTCACGAGTATGGAAATGAAGAAAGGAATGAAAGTACATGAATGGTACAACAGAGTACTGGGGCATCTCTTCCAGTATCGATTTGTATGAGTGTGATTTGGGATTGATGCAAAATGCAGAAGCGATCCGTGAATTTGTTCGGATCCTGTGTGACCGTATCAAGATGCGCCGTTACGGCGAAACACAAGTCGTGTTCTTCGGCGACGATCCGCGCGTGACCGGGTTCAGCATGACCCAGCTGATCGAGACCTCCCTGATCTCCGCCCATTTCGCGGATGCAAGCTGCGCCATCTACCTGGACGTGTTCAGCTGCGCGCCATATAAGCCAGATGAGGTAGCAGAGTTTGCCAAGGAATACTTCAAGGCGGCGCGGTATAACATCCATGTGGTGCATCGCAAATAATTGGTAGCTCAACCCTGCCAATCAAAAGAGCGACCTAAACGGGTCGCTCTTTATTTTCAATCTGCGGCTGCCAGAGGGCGCACCTCCCGTTCTAGCCGTTTGCCAAGCTGATCTTCAGCTACATCCAGATCATACTGGTTTTGCAATCCAAGCCAGAATTGGGGTGAATTGCCAAAATACCGAGCCAGGCGCAATGCGGTATCAGCAGTCACACGGCGTTTGCCAAGGACGATCTCGTTTATTCGTCGTGCATCCACGCCGATGTCAATTGCGATGCGATTCTGACTCAGGTTCATCGGTTTAATGAATTCTTCAAGCAAGACTTCACCAGGGTGAACAGGTAAGAGTTTGTCAGCCATATTTTTCCTTCTAATGGTAATCCGTAATTTCGACGTTAAATGCATCACCATTTTTCCACTCGAAGCATATCCGCCATTGGTCATTGATTCGGATGCTGTATTGTCCTTCCCGGTTGCCACTTAATTTTTCAAGATGATTAGCGGGGGGGACTCGTAAGTCATTAATGTTGGCTGCGTTGTTAATCATACGCGGCTTCCGGAGAGCGGCTTGTTGAATATCAAACGGTAATCTTCGTGATCGTTCGCGCTGATAGATTTTGTGTGTTTCCGCAGCTTTGAGGGTTTTGATCACCTGAGTGTTATATAGTGTGTTGCGCTAAGCGTCAAGCACTAAATGCAGCTGGGAGCTGTTTTCGAGAAAAATTGAAAATCCACGCTTGACTCTCAGGTAACCTGAAGGTGTATAGTGGGAGCATCCGTGCGCGCGGAGGAGATGTATGATCAAAATTGGTGATTTTGCTCGCCTCAGCCAGGTGTCGGTTGTGACCCTGCGCTACTATGATGAAATGGACCTGCTGAAGCCTGTCAAAGTGGATTCCTTTACAGGCTACCGCTTCTATTCCGCAGACCAGCTTCCACGCTTGAACCGCATCCTTGCTCTCAAAGATCTTGGCTTCTCGCTGGAGCAGATCAGGCTGATGCTGACCGACGGTCTCACCTCCGAGCAACTACGCGGGATGCTGACGTTACAGCGGACGGAAGTGGAAAAGCGGCTTGCCGATGAGCAGGAGCGTTTGCGGCGTATCGAAGCCAGGCTGAGGCAAATCGAATTGGAGGATAAAATGCCAAAGTATGATGTCCTGATCAAGAACACCCCGGCCATGCTGGTTGCCTCACGGCGTGTGACGATCCCCACTAACGATCAGGTGCCGCAGTATCTTGGCCCGGCATATATGGAAGTGTATGATTATGTTCGCAAACAGGGGGCGAAGGATACCAGTCCATGCTTTGCCTTATGGCACAGTCCTGCGGACGTCTATGAGAACGAGGATGCCGAGGCGGTTGTCCCGATTGACCGTCCCTTGAAGGGAACAGATCATGTGAAAGTATATGAGCTGCCATCCACGCAGGTGGCGGCAGTTGTGCACCAGGGAAACTTCGAAGATTTTACACAGGGACATGCAGCCATACTCGAATGGATCGAAGCCAACGGGTACCGAATTGTCGGTCCGTACCGCGAGATCTATATCAAACACGACAAAGATGAGCTGTCAGACTCCACGACAGAGGTCCAATTCCCGGTAGAAAAAATCTGACAATATAAACATAGGGCGGCAGTTGTATGCCGCCCTATGTTTATACATCAGGAGAAAGCTTTGCCATGATGTGCGCAATGGGCCGGAGCTGCAGCCACCATTGATCGCGTGGACGCTGGAAGGTCATGTCTGCCATGCGATCGAAGTCGCGCATATCGTGAAAGATGAATTTACCGTTTTGCAGGCCGATAAAACAATTCGTCGTATCGCTATCTCGGCATTGCTCGATCAAATGCTCCAGGCACAACCGTGCCAGTCTCGTGGCCTGGATGCGATCGAATGGAGACGGGTCGCCGCCCTGCTGCAGATGGCCCAGGATCGCTGGCCGCACGTCAAACGCATCCTTGCCCTCCTCCTCGAAGAGCGAGCAGATGAAACTTGTGGAATAGATGGGGTTTGCATTCTCACTGCGAATGACCAGCCCCAGACGTTTGCCGAGATTGAAGCCGCGCTTGAGCCTGTCCACATCATCCTGCAGTTGCTGCAAGGTAATTCCCTCCTCAGGCAGATAGAAGCGCTCCGCCCCGGTCGCGAGCGCGCCCATGAGCGCAAGATAACCGCACCAGTGCCCCATCACTTCGACGACGAAACAGCGCCGAGTGGCCACTGCCGACTGTTTGATCTTATCCACGGCTTCGACGATGTTGTTCAACGCCGTGTCGGCGCCTATACTGAATTCGGAGCCGGGCAGATTGTTATTGATCGAGGCGGGCAGGCACACAATGGGAATATTGAAAGCAGGGAAATTGGAGCGCTCATTCATCATGTTGAAGACGCCCTCATAGGCATTCCAGCCGCCGATCACGAGCAGCGCCTCGATACGATGATTCTCGATGGTGCGGGCAATCGCATACATGTCCTTACCCTTGGGTACCTTGCGGCTTGTCCCCAGCACCGAGCCACCCACCGAGGCCCAACCGTTGACGCTGGTCCATTCCATTTCCTGCACCTCGCCCTCTGCCAGGCCTTCGAAGCCATTGCTGGCAGCCAGCATGATGTGTCCCTGGTCAAGTCCCAGGCGGATGGCGGCGCGTACCGCCGTGTTCATCCCCGGGGCCGGCGCGCCAGCGTTGAGCACGGCCATCCGGAATCGTTTCTGCCCTGGCTCGGGAGGGTGTGGCAGTGCACGAACCATGGTCTTCAGCGTGCGGAAGGAATCATTGAAACTGGCGCTGCGCAGCGACATGGCCCTTTCATAGTCGCGGGCCCGAATCGCCTCGGCCACCTGCCGGGTCCGCTCCACACTTTCGGTCAAGGGCAGGCGGAGGATGCGGTTGGCCCTCGTTCCAACGACGATTGGTTCGTCTTCCGGCTTCGCCTCGAGAACGGCGATGACGGCCTCGTACCCAAACATGGTGGCAAGGTTACGGTCATAGGCGCTCGGTCGCCCGCCGCGCTGGACATGCCCCAATACGGTCGTGCGGACTTCTTCCCCGAGCCCTTCCTCAAGTACGCGCTGTACCTCGCTGGAGCCGATGTAATTCCCATAGCGATCCTGCGCGCCCTCTGCCATCATGACGATGTGATCGCGGCGCCCGGCTTTCGTACCGGCTCGAAGGCGCTCTAGCATCACCTCCTGCCAGTTATCCACGTCGGGCGGCGCCTCAGGGATCAGGACCCAATCGGCGCCTGTCGCTAAGGCACCGTACAGGGCCAGATAACCGCAGTGGCGTCCCATCACTTTGACGATGAAGGTACGCTGGTGACTTGCCGCTGTGCTGGTGATGGCGTCCACAGCAGCGGTAATGCGATGCAGGGCACTATCGGCGCCGATTGTCATTTCTGTGCCGGAGAAATCGTTATCGATGGAACCGACCATGCCAACAATGACGAGATGCGGGTAGTTCGCCGCGGTCTCCGGACTGATGTCCCCATTCTGAACAAGCTCGGAGAGCAGCGCCGGCCATTCCTGACGGAATAAGTTGGCGCCGGTCAGAGAACCATCGCCGCCAATGACGATCAGGCCGTCGATGCCAAGCTGTACAAGGTTCAGTGCCGCGGTACGTCGTCCGTCCCGCGTGCGGAATTCTTCACTGCGGGCGGTGCCGATGATCGTCCCACCCTGCTGTAAGATACCGCCGACCGAGTCCCAATCCATTTTATGAATGCGGGGGCCGCCTTCGACCAGTCCCTGATACCCCTCATAGATCGCGTATAGCTCGGCCCCCTTGTCTATTGCAGTGCGAACCACTGCGCGGACAGCCGCGTTCATCCCCTGGGCATCGCCTCCACTTGTAAGAACTGCTATGCGTTTTGTAGTCATACCTTCCTGATACACTCCAGACCTTGCAGTGTGCCGCAGACAGGCATCTCAACTCGAAATTTCTGAATGAGACAAGCGGTAAAAGTTGCGGATTGAATTGTACTACGAGCAGAAATCGGTTCTGTCACCAGTCAATGAGGAGATTCATCCACATCATTCAAAAATGAATTTCGTCATAAGGCTTCATTCATACGGCATTAGGTATTTCTCATCGAACTATGATAAAACCTGTACGAAGTACACGGAGCTTCTCCCATGCCAAAGACCATGTTCAATATTGTTATCCTGTTCGCGATGATCGTCGCGTCGTTCTCCCCATCATTCACAACCGTTTCGCAAGCCCAATCCGAGGCGAATCCCGAGTCTGTCAACATCCCCGGGACGCACCAGGATGAGCTGGGCTGTTCAGGGGAATGGCTGCCGGACTGTGAGAATACGCTGCTCACCTATGACGAAGAAGACGATGTATGGCAGGGCACCTACGAGATCCAGCCCGGCAACGATGACGATAAGCAGGGTCCACGCTACAAGGCCGCACTCAATGGCAGCTGGACGGAAAACTACGGGGAAAATGCCGCGCCGGGTGGACCGGACATCCCGTTGGTCCTGGACGAACCCACCCAGGTCAAGTTCTATTACGATCACAAAACACACTGGATTACCGACAGCTTCAATTCGCCGATCGTGGTGGCGATGGGAAGCTTCCAGACCCAGATTGGCTGTCTCGAAGACAACGATGCAACCTGCCTGCGCTCCTGGCTGCAGGACCCGGATGGCGATGGTATCTTTGGCGTTCTGACCGGCGGGCTGGAGGCTGGCACGTACAACGTCACGTTCACGCTCGCAGAGGACGCGAGTCAGGTGATCGGTGAGCCCCAGCAGTTTACTGTTTTGGAAGATGGAGATTCCATTTATTTTGGATATGATCCCGTGAAGAATCGAACCACCATTAGCACCACCGGCGCACCGGTGGGCAACTTAACCAAACAACGCGCTGTGTGGATCAATAGCCATACACTGCTCTGGGATGTTCCCGGCGACTCAGGCTGGACGTATTCGCTTTATTATTCTCCTGATGCGACCCTCGAGCTCACCGGGGAAGGGATCACAAATGGCACAGAGTTCCCTCTCATGTTTGTCTCCGACCGACCGGGCACCGAGATCGTTCGCGAGTACGCGTATTTGCGGGATTACTCTGTATTCCGAGTCGATGATATGGATCGATCAACGCTTGTCGAGGCCCTGCAGGGACAGATCGCTGTGGTCGCGCGTGACCGGGACGGGGATGCTGTCGACGTGACCGGGGTACAAATCCCCGGTGTGTTGGACGAGCTGTATCCCTATGATGGACCGTTAGGCATAACGTTTGAGGAAGACGCCGAGCGTCCGATCCTGCGTCTATGGGCGCCGACCGCGCAATCCGTCACTCTGCTGCTCGCAGGGAATACGCCCACCGCCGAGGATATGGATGAGCTGCCTATGAAGCTCGATCCGATGACGGGCGTCTGGAGCATCACAGGCGATGCCGATTGGAAGGGGCAGTATTATCTGTATCAAGTGGAAGTCTACGCGCCGTCTACAGGCAGGATCGAAACAAATGTGGTGACCGATCCGTATTCGCTGAGTCTTTCGATGAACAGCCAGTTCAGCCAGATCGTTGATTTGCGCGATGCAGACCTCATGCCACAGGGCTGGGAGACGCTCGAAAAGCCTGCGCTTGCCGCGCCCGAAGATATTGTGCTCTATGAGCTGCATATCCGCGACTTCAGCATCCATGACCAGACCGTCCCGGAGGCGCTGCGTGGAACATACAAAGCGTTTACCGTCAAAGACTCGAACGGAATTAAACATCTCAGTGCGCTGGCGCAGGCGGGATTGACTCATGTTCATCTCTTACCTGCTTTCGACATTGCCAGCGTGGATGAAGACAAATCCACCTGGCAAACCGTGGACGAAGCCGAGCTTGCTGCCCTTCCGCCCGACTCGGATGAGCAAGCTGTGGCTGTCAGTGCGATTAAAGACACGGACGGATTCAACTGGGGTTACGACCCGCTGCACTACACCGCGCCTGACGGCAGCTATGCCACGGACCCCAATGGCACGCCGCGCATCGTCGAATTCCGTGAGATGGTGCAATCGCTCAATGAAAGTGGCTTGCGCGTAGTGATGGATGTGGTTTACAACCATACGAATGCCAGCGGACAAAGTGAGAACTCGGTGCTGGATCGCATCGTGCCCGGTTATTACCATCGTCTGAATGCCGAGGGCGCGGTGGAGACGTCCACGTGCTGCCAGAATACGGCGACCGAGCATGCCATGATGCGCAGGCTGATGGTCGACTCGGTGATCCTCTGGGCGAGGGAATACAAAGTGGACGGCTTCCGCTTCGACCTCATGGGACATCACATGCTTGAGGATATGCAGGCCGTCCGCGCCGCGCTCGACGCATTGACTCTCGAAAATGATGGTGTGGATGGAGCGTCTATTTATATCTATGGCGAAGGCTGGGACTTCGGCGAGGTGGCAGACAATGGGCGCGGCCGGAACGCGACCCAGCTCAACATCGCGGGGACAGGCATTGGCGTCTTCAACGACCGTCTGCGCGACGCGGTGCGCGGCGGTAATCCGTTCAGCGATCCGCGCGAGCAGGGCTTTGTAACGGGGCTCGGTTTTACGAACAATTCCGATGAAACGCGCGACGCCGAAGTGCAACAAGCACAACTAGACGACTATACCGATTGGATTCGACTCGGACTGGCGGGTAACCTCGCTGACTATGAGTTGACCCGCGTCGACGGTAATGCGGTCCCCGGAAAGGACATCAGTTACAACGGCGCGCCGGCCGGGTACACCGCCGATCCGCAGGAGAATATCGTCTACGTTTCCGCGCACGACAACCAGACCCTCTTCGACGCGATCCAGGTCAAAGCGCCGCCCGAGGCAACCCTGGCCGACCGGGTGAGGATGAACACCCTGGCTTTGAGCATTGTGATGCTGAGCCAGGGCATTCCCTTCTTCCATGCCGGCGATGACATCCTGCGCTCCAAATCGTTTAACCCGAATTCCTATGACTCAGGCGATTGGTTCAACAAACTGGATTGGACCTATGAGTCGAACAACTGGGGCGTCGGGCTTCCGCCTGAAGGCACCGGTCAATGGGATATTTACAAGCCGCTTCTTGCAGATCTGGATCTTGCTCCGGCCAAGGCGGATATTGAAATCGCGTCTGCCGTATTTCGTGAGTTTCTTCAGATCCGCAAGAGCTCCAAATTGTTCAGGCTCGAAACGGCAGAGCAGATTCAAGCCGCGCTTTCCTTCTACAACAACGGAACGGATCGAATCCCTGGCTTGATCGTGATGCAGCTGAATGACGTCGACGATATCGACTCGGCTTATGAGGAAATTGTCGTGCTCTTCAATGCCCGCCCCGATGAAATCACCTTTAGTGATCCGTCCTTTGTCGGCAAGGAACTTGTTTTGAACTCGATCCAGCAGGTTTCCAATGACGAGCTCGTCCGACACTCGACATTCGACCCGCCCAGCGGGGGCTTTACTGTCCCCGGGTGCACGACCGCGGTGTTTAATCGGCTCCACGAAGAACCACCGATTCAAATCACCCCTACAGCGATGGATGCTCTCCCGGCCATTGCAGACCCCAATGTGCTGCTCACCCTTATTGGCGTCATCGGCGCCTTCATTGCCGTCATTGCAATGATGCTCGCGTTGAGACGAAAAGACGAGACCAAATAGTAGGGCGGGTTGGCTGCGTAGCGTCCCTGGAGTGTAGCGGAGGGGGCAATCCGCCGCCTTATGAGACAATTAAAAAGGCGACCTGGCGCAGGTCGCCTTTTCTGCATCAGATTTACGGACACACGATCGTATAGCGGGCCTCGGCCTGTGCCTCATTGGGGCTGGTGACAATCAACCGGACCCAGTACGTGCCAGCGGTGAGCGGGGGCGTGAAATCGACAGAAACGGTCTCTTCCCCAAACCCTTCAAAATTCGTGGTCTGCGCCGGCATAGCGCCGCTCTGCTGTGTTTCAAAGTGCCATTGGACGGCGCCGGGGCCGTTTGTTTCGATGGTTCCCGTAATCTCGAGCGGGAGGACCGGGCCAAGACACCCCGCCACGCTGAGAGATTCGGGGTCTACGTCCAGGGTCACATTTGTCACAGTGGCCTTGGGCGCTTCCACAACCGGGATGCCCGCCACATTCCCTGCGGTATTCGTCACACTTGTGGCTACCCAGCACCGTCGGCCGGAGCTCAGTGGATCGATAATCTGCCACCAACCGGAGTCGCCCGACTTTCCTGTGATCTGTGAGCTTGTGCCGACACTCAATCCGCTGAGGACGATCCAACCCGTTCCCGGTCCCAGGCGGCAATTGACGGCCACCTCTCGCGGGAAGGCGACTGGCACGGACGGTGTAGATGTATTTGTGGGCGGTGGGGTGTTGGAGGGTGGTACTGTCAGCGTGGGTACCGCAGTTGTAGGGGCCGCCGTCGTCGCGGGCGTAGTGGCTGCTGCCGTGGGCGTTTCGGTCGGGATCGTGGACGGTAGATTGCAGGCCAGCATCGCCAGGACAAGGGCAAGCGTCGATAATAAACTTCGTAATTTCATCACATCTCTCCTTTGGTTGTGTTCATTATCTTATGCAGGAATGCTACAGATGGCAATAGCGCAAGGGTTTCTATTAAGAACTTAGAACGCCCTGATGCGACTGCATCAGGGCGTTCCATCGCGTTTTCAGCTTTCGCTTACTTAATGGCTGGATACGGAGCGGACGGGCGGCTCTTCATGATTCTGTAGGCCATCTGTCCCACTTCGATGCTGCTGACGATGATAACTACGGTCAGTACAAGTAATGGAATGATGCGTCCGAGCGTGACAAACAACGCGGCCTCTTCCTGCAGAGGTGTGCCAGCCAGTTGACCTGTCGTAAGCGACACCAGGGCCGGCCCCCTGAGCATCACAATGGCAAGAGCGATACTTCCCAGTTCCAGCAACATATTCATGATGCGTGTGGACAAATTCCAGGTTCCCTGGCGCAGCAGATATATATTGAAACCGATCTGCAGCAGGAAGAGAATATTGATCCAGGGCAGGTAGCTGAAGAATGCATCGGTCAGTATGGGTGAGATGAAGACCCAGTCGTTTTCATGGAAGAAACCGATACCGATGATTCCCGGATACAGGTTGAAGACAATCAGGAACAGCGCCAGGAAGAACAACTCAAAGATCTGTTCGCCGAATTTGACACGATCGGGGTCGGGCTCTCTGGCAAGCTCCGCCGGATCCCACTTCTCCTCATCTTCAAACTCCTTGGCGGGCAATACCCGCTCGAGGATCGCAAAGACCAGCACGATATTGCCGAAGGCGGTGATCAAGCCTCCCAGCAGACCCAGAGCCGACTCCCCGATGGGCTTCAGCAATTCTGGCCCTGTCAGACTCGACCTCGCCAGACTCAGCCCGAGACCTGCCAGAGCGACGCCGATCAGAACTGCGACCACGATCTTTGTCACTAACTCGAAGATGGGGAATACGCGCGGTCCAATCAAGTAGCGTGGCCCGATGTATGATTCGGCGATCTCGCGCGGCGCGCCGTACTCCC